>JGI24022J15233_10008710_pt1 | contig 11365 bp, 3 predicted proteins | sample Ectturendosymbi2_FD_15233 | JGI IMG/M metagenome (IMG submission 15233)
AGAAATGCTAGGAAGTCGATCTAGGCCTCTAAAGCTTCATATTCCAGCCTAGAATACAACCAAACTTTGAGCCAAAATTTTGGCCCTTTGTGGAGGTGATGGCGTCATACTGAAACAATAAAAAAATGGCCAAACCTACCTTTTTTCTAACCCCACCCACCGAAAGCCCCGTCCTCAAATCTAAAATGTTTTTTTTTCAGTGCAAACTAGAAGATTTCAAGAGTCTTTCGAGGACTCGTATAGCTCGCTAGCATATTCTAGCGGGGAGTTATCGCGGGTTATCGCGAGCTACAGTAGCTGCCAGTGGGAGACTCATGCATTTTCTGATTTTGGGGGTAAAATGTTTTTTTTGGGCCATAACTTTGGTTCCAGACATGCTAGAAGTTCAATGAAGGGCTCTATCAACGCGGGAGATTATCTAGTTTCCAAAAAAAGTTTGAGCCAACACTTTGGCCCATTGGATTGGCATCCAGGGCCCATCAAAGTTGGTCAAAAAACCAAAAACACCCCCACTTTCTGAGCCCCTCCCAGGCGAACCCCTCACCCAAATCAAAAAAAATTTTTTTTTGTCGAACCACTTGCTGCATCTGTAGAGGGTTTGAACAACTCTCTAGCTAAGACGCTGGTGAGTTATAACCAAAAAACATGCACCAATCTATTGGCGTGCGTGGTCGTTAAAGGGTTAAACTCAATTCCTATGCTGGTGGTACAGAAAGATACTTTTCAACAAATCCCTAAACTCGTGGTATAAACAGCTGCTTTTTAACTCAATCTCTATGCTAGTGGTACAAACAGCCACTTTTAGGGGATTAAATATTTTATTGTTTTTTGGCAATAACTTTTGAACTAGAAATGCTAGAAAGCCAATCAAAGGCTCAAAAGACTCGGATTATAGCCTAGTTTCCAATAAAAACTTTAGTGAAATACTACCATCTAGCAGTTTGGGCTTAGGGCCAGATGAAAAGGGCCAAAAAGGTCTAAAACTACTCTACTTATGACATCACTCACAAACACTCCAAAACCAAAAAAATTTTTTCATTGTAGACTCAAAGAATTGCTGAATCTTTTGAGGGTTTTTACATCTTTCTAGTTCTTACAGCGCCGGAGATATTCCTATGCAAAGACATGTGCAAATTGTTGGATTTTAGGCCGAAACAAACCAGCACGTAAGGTGTTAAGCACAGACTATGCACAGACTATTTAAATATAAGCACAGACTATTTAAATAAATATTTTATGTAAGCTACTAAAGGTGTAATCTCTAAATTCATGAAAATCTGCAAATCTTACAGGATGAATTTTTATTGCTATGCAAAATGTTTTTTCGTGTCAGTATTTTTCTTGTTTTAGCACTTAAGTTAAATTTGTAACAACTGCTATTGGTTTTCTTGCAAATTCGTATAAAATGTTATTGTGTAGATAACATTGTAAAGAAGTTTCCAAAATATTAAAAAAAGTGAACCCTATCTCAGTTTGAACTTTGTTTTTTAATGTTTATTTTAGTGCATGTTAATGACTAAATATGTTTTGCCAAACAAGATTAAGATATCATGCGTATGTGCTTGATTGCACTTAAAAGCACTAGTGTTTCTGTATGCTTTCGAGGAATCAGTCGACTGCCATCTGCTTTCATCTTTTTGCGATGATTCAAACTTCCACATATCTCTATTCAAGTATGTACTTACAACGAAGGGTGTAAGCAAGGAATCGATCAGCGAATTTTTAATTGGAAATCGATTTCACGTAAAATTATGCATCCTCAGTCTGGAAAATTGCAAGCAAAGCTTACGGGTGAAAAGTTGAAACGTTGAACTAACAGCAGAGAAAAACAAACTCAAGACTACAATCAAAATGTCATAACACAAGCTCAGAAATCATAACAGCTTAACAAACTGACTGACGTCAAGACTACTAGTGACGACAAAAAGAAACTGTGACTAATGAAATAAGTGTTTACTCAAAAATTGAAAAGACGTTTACTCAAAGAAATGACTGTAACATTTAACTAGTTGGCGCTGATGGCTGATAATTTCTCCAACTAAAAACTAACTTGTGGTGAAATGACTAACAACGGTAGAGAAATATAGTAAGCCATGTGTGGGCAGCAAGTCTCTGGGGTACGCATTCAAACCTGCCACGAGTTCGCTTTAAACGTTGCGGTGGGAGTAAGCAAGCTGTGTTGAGAGAAAAGTGGAAGACAACATCGGACTGAGTCAAATAACACAAAGCATCGTAATAATTATTTCATATGGGATCATGTTCTGGATGTTAATTTGCGCGTCAATTAGGTGATACCATTTCTTTTCACAGATGTCCAGAGAGTGACAACTTGGTTGTTCGACAAAAGTAACGGTGTGTGCTTCATGTAGAGGTGGCTTGTTTAAAGTGCTGTGGTTCTCTGAATAGTGCCATGACAAGGCCATCTGGTCCTTATCACTGTCAGTTTTACAATCTTGCTTGTTCCAATTACTGTGATGCGCTGACCATCTTTTGGAAAATTTGTTGCTAGTTTGACCAGCAATCTGTGTTCTTGATTGGTTTCAGCTAATCTGCACATCACATGTTTTCATTAATAATTAGAGCAGAAAACTTCAACTCCTGAAGTTGTGCACTTCATTTTTATCATGCTTTGTTATGCTCACTAGGTAAATAATGTTTTGTGCTTACCATCGCAGCAGTTTTCCACTTGGGCGTTGCATATTTGCACTAGAATGAATCAATTAGCATTAAAGTACATTTCATGAAAACAACAATTGCAGTTACTCAGTTTGATTTTATTTATCTTCTTGCAGGTACATTTCTATGTTAATCAGCTAATTTGAGCATTAACTCCTTAGTATACTTTGTATAAACAACTTTGTGTTGTCCAATACCACAAATGCCCAAGCACAATCGCAAGAAGAAGACTAGAAAAAGACAATCAACGCCTTTTTCTGTGGTTCGCAACCAAGAAAAACTGCAACACCAGTCTGAGCAGAAATGTCCTAGGAAATTAGAAGAATTGAATCAAAGAAATTCATTACATTCAGAAAAAAAGTTATCCTGCAAAGTTTCAGAAAGAACTGCATCTGGAAAACCCAAGTTTCAGCAGTTGCTTGGTGAGACTGAGTATCAGTTTATCAAACGAATGAATGAAGAAGTGAATGTTGTGATTGCTGCTTCAAAACACATTCCTCATGTGCAGCCAGAAGATGATGTGTCTTTGAAAAAGAAAAAAGAGAAATCCAGGCAACGATCAAAGCAGCGTTTAGCCAAAAAGAAAAGTAAACTGCAAAGTAAATTGTTGGATATAAGTGAAAAAGAAAAATTGAAAGATGTAATAAAATTTGGGGAAGTTGTTTCAAAGCCACCTGAGCTGAAAGCAAAGCCTCGTAAAGCTAATTTGCATGGTGTTGCTTCCAAGCGTTCGTTTCACTTTTTGAATAACTTTGTTGCTAGTGGTAATGAGTTTGTTGTCAAATGATTTATGGCTGTACAATAACTTGTTATAGTTTTAAACAGGGTCTCAAACTCAAATTGCTCCGAGGGCCTAATGCGGCGTATGAAGTAACCCAAGGACTGCATTATGATTACCTGAGGGTCAATTTATGATGCTAACGCAACAATGGTGGTACCTGAACCTTACTAGAAAGAGCTTTTACATCTTATTTCTTGCGAAAGGTCTCGTGAGTTATATGCAAGTCATTTCTAGCCATCTCTACATTTGTTTAGAAGGAACTGGTTCACTCGCTGGCTGAGCACTGTAGAAATACCAGTAATAAACTAAATGATGTAAATATTAATTATTTGAAAATTCCCAGAAAGCATCGTGGGCCATGTGTTTGAGACCTGGTTTAAAATATACTGGCTCCTTATTTAAACAAGTAAGTCCTGGTTTGTGCTCTTCAAACTGAGCTTGATTTGGTGCATAGTCCTTGGATTTGGTCTAAAATTTTTGTTGGCAACGGTGCCTATTTGATATGTGTAAGTTTTATTAGATTACTCTTGTGTAGTGATCTTGATTTTAATTTATTTTAACCAAAAGTAGCTGGCTACAGTACAATTGGTTCTTCGCATTTATGTGCAAAACTTGTTGTATCAGTTGGCTATTCTTACTTGAAGACTTAGTAAAAGAAGTCATATGTGATGAAAAATGCTTTATTTACTATGATCATTTTTTTCTGAGAGTGGGAGTTTTGCCAAAGTTGCGTTGTGCCAGTGGTGTTGGACATGCAGCAAAGCAATATACTCTCATATGCTGACTATGGTTAGTTTATCTGGATGGAATTGCTAAACAGTTCAATATGTGTAAGCATACCAATGTTTTCGTCTTGCGAACTTCTGGCCAATGTCCTTTTGAAAAGCATTGCTACAGTGGGTTTGAGTATCCCTGCAAGTAGAAGTAATTTGTTCTTTTACAGGTGTTTCTTCCCATTTTTCAAAGAATCAGTTAGCGTTTAATCAGTTATAAAGATGTATGCTTAATTTCCTGCTCCGCATGAAGCAATGGGCGGTGCACAATCAAAAAGTCATGAAAAAAGTCTTTGCCTGCAACTTCATAATGCAATATCAGGTAGGCAATACATTTTCAAAGCCGATCTAGTTGGTCGACTGTGTGTTGGTTGCACTGACCATATGAGGTTGATATTGTCAGCTGCAGACCTGTCCTGTTGGTGTAGTGCAACTATGACCTACTGAAATGCTTTACAGGGCTAAAAATTCACAAAAAACTCAGTCTTTGAGGGCCGCACATTGAATAAATTACTTTGATTTTAGCAAACCAAAGTTTAGTTTAAAGCTACTGAAAGCGTTGGAATACTGACTGCAATGAAAACGACATGTAGTGCCGATTGTAGAACAAAGGTAGCTAAAAATCAGTTTAGTGCAAAGAAGACATTTAGCAGAAATCAGAATATTAGAAATCAATTTTGCACCGAGGTGTCAGTAGACTTGTGGAAATCTCCCAATATGCAGTACATGATAAGCAGGCGTTAAAGACCATTGCATCATGTCGCATTTAAGATTATCAAAATAAAGACAGGTTGTTGTATTGTACATGCACCACAACGAAAAGCTTACTGGGCCACACAAAACCTTCGACTAGGCCGCACGCCGGCCACGTGTTGGACATAGCTGGTGCAGTGGTCCAGCAATCTATCTGTTTTATCATTCGATAATGTTCGACAGGAGGGAACGAAGATGTTGCCCGGGAGCTTCTTCTGTGCGGTGCTGTGAATCCGAACAACAAAATATTCATCCACAGCAGGAAGCTTGATCCTCCCTTGTTTACAGCAGTTGAAAATAACTGCTTGTCGATGGTAGAAGTCTTGCTGCAGTACGATGCTAAGATATCTACTTTTAACAGAGAAGGTACTCGAGTTCGAGCGTGCCCGACTGAAATATGCCGCTGTGTGACACGTCCATTTGCTCATGTCCCAAAATACAAGCACTTTTGCTCGGTTCTAGGACAACGTCTACCTAGATACTTGCAACCTATGACAATTGCCACTCGAACAATGCAAACCAACGAGTCGTTAAAAGCAGTGTTTCAAATTCTGTTGCAGATCGTCATAATTTTTAGAAACCTTTTGTGGGATTGAAGCTCCTCTATTTTTACTTATTCCATAAATGCCTATCTATTGAAGAAATCATTTCACAGCCAAGAATAAGGCACTGTGACTTTACAGAGTATATATTTCCGTTTTCCTCTGTAAATACCATTCGCATATATCATGCAGTAAACATATCTGAAAAAACAAACTACTTTTATGAAATGAGTTGAGAAAATTTTTGCACTTATCTGTTGTCTTAGCAGCGGTCAAAACTTTTTCGTAACAACTGAAAAACGGGAAAGGCATCACTTCTATGAGGACCGATATTATGTTTCATAAAGGCAATATATATACACCTTATTTTTTCCTTAATCCATATCTCTTTGTAACATTTTGAAATTTCGTGAAGACGTGAGCTATGCGGAAATTGTTCGACTGCTGGAATATAACATCAGTAAAGATGTAGCGTAACCTAAGCATGCCAAGACATAGTTCTGCGATTTTCAATTTCAGTGTCTTTATTTTTACCTTCGTGTGCTTCCAACAACTTCTGAAAATAACAAAGGGAAAGTGGTAAAACTTTGTCATAATAGTTTTTAAGCAAAAGTTACGGCAACGTTTCTAAAAAGTGAAAGTAGTGTTTTTGATATTAACGAGGTCAGCTGATCCACTAGTTTACTATTGCAAAGATGAGACGCCGATAAAAGATGTAGACAATTTGTTAACTTTTCTCATCACAATCCTTAGTTCGCACTTCTTGGAAAACAGGTAATTTTCGCGCCCTTCAGTGTGTTCTCAACATGTTTGAGAGACAAATCATTTGGGAAATAGTTACACGGTTACTGCCATGGGATTTTATGTGCCAGCACGGATGATACGTGGAATTAAAAAAGGGCAATCAAAAATGAGAAGATATTGTGCATGTTAATTTATATAACAACATTGCATTCTAACAATCCTCGACCGTGATATATTTCAGCAACAAATCTTCACAAGGGCTGTTCGTTTTTGGCAAGTTACTTTTTATCAATTATGAGAAGTGCAGTGCGTCCTCTCCGCGAGAAATTGTTATTTTAAATAAAACAAGCCTTTCTTGGTTCTTCTAATTTGTCGTTTGCTAAGTTTATGTAAAATTGTTTTGAGTTACAATCCAAAATCTAATCAAGTAACTTTAATCATGAGGAAGGGATTTAGCGCTGGAACCGAAACGAAGGGTGGTTACGTCGCATAACGAGGTGGTATTTTTACTTATTTTCTACCATCAAAAAATAAAAAGAATCGTAGTTATTTACATAACATAGCAAGCGGTGCTTTATCTGTTTGAGGTGAAAAGCTCAGCTGCAGATTAGTTGTCGAAAAAGGGACAACGAGGATATTTGCGAGTGCTGTTCCAGCTGATTCTAATACAGCCAGCAAAACTATACTGTTTATGCCATACATGCATATTTGGATTTGCGTCGTTACGTTCCAAGTCTAACGGTGCTAGCCAATTTTTATGTCAACTTGTTCAAACACGTATGTGTGGTTGTATGACCGCTTTGATGCATGAATCATGTTACCATTTTTTTGTTTACAGTTCTTGTGATTATACGGTGCCAGTGCTAATAAAGCTGGACTACTTCTTCTGCTTACTATGTGCATACAACTTTTTGAAAACCGACATTCTGCTTCCATCTGTTTCATTTTTTCTATTCCAAGTGCTTATTTACATGCTCTATCAGGATTTACCCCACTCCATGTTGCTGTGGCGCAAAATTTAGTGGAGATCGCGGAGACACTGATTCGTCACAATGCCGACCCCTCTGCGCCAAACGCACAGGGTGAATCATCCTTGCACGTTGCAGCGACGTATGGCTTGGTGAACATGACATCGCTTTTGTTGCGGTATGTAGTTATTCGCTACTTAACCGTATTTGATGCGCTTGACATTCAAACGGGCGTTTTGTGTGGTAGTCAGAAAAATATTGTTTTAGTCCTGCGTGGATGAAGAAGGATCGACACATTTTTTCTGCGTTGACTCTGTGTGTTTCGAGTTATTGCGCTAAAGTCGTGTGCAGGAAGAAGCACAGCGATTGACTTGGAAATGCCCGCACCGGAAAACACTCGTCAAACATAAATTATTTAGGCATACTGGCAAAGGTCCCTGTATTTATATTACACGTTCTGAGATTTGCAGAAATTAAGTTGATGATGACATGTTTAAGAGGCCTTGTTCGCGTTTCTGTGGCATTGATTTCATTGCATTTAACCCTAAGAACGATGATGGATCATAAGCAGGGACACCGGATAGCGAGGGTAATTCCCTATTTGCCGTTTCAAAACGAAGCGGAGGTATTTCGTTCACAGACAGTACCATAGGTTATTTAATGGTCTGGCAAGATGGACTTGAAACAAATTTATCGCAGCTTTCCGCACATCCAGAAAATTCTGAACGGGTTTCTATGATATCTGTTATTATTTTTGAGGTCAAAATTGTTGCGGAACACGCAAATGCGACAATCACTAACATGACGTGTGCGCTTTTGCGTTCAAGTAAACAATTTTGCAACTCGTGGACGTGAAAACGTAGCAATGGGCATTGTGCCTTGTAAGTACCGTAAATGGTCCACACACTGGAAAGTGTTGTGCTGCTCAGTTTCAGTAACTGTTTATTACTCCAGTAAACACTACATGCATGCTTATTTTTTCTGTTCAACAGCAATTGTGCTCGTTCTGTCATATAAATACTATTTTAGAAAGAAACAAGCATATTGGTTATAACATTTCTGTTTGTTATATAAGTTCCTATTGCCCTCAACTTTTTATTGCACACCTGCCTCTGCTCCGGCGTCCCTGATTACAAGTTTTAAAGAATCTTGAAATTTAGACACCAGTATATAGTGGTGTATTTATTGGGTCGACTTCGTTGAGAATTCTGCTCCTCTGTGATATAATTGCTATCGGCGAAAGTGAAAAGGATGAATTTTATTCGCAGATCGGGAGCGTTGGTAAACAGCAGAGGTAAGTTGCACAGGACGCCCTTGCACTCAGCCTGCGCGATTCCTGGTAACACTGGAATGGCCATGTCACTGCTCAACCATGGAGCGGATCCAGATTTGCAGGATGAGGATCAAAGGACTCCGCTTCATTACGTAGCACAGCTTGGAAATTCCCAGGTAACATAGTGACCCATACATGCTGGCTTGTGTTGGCGAAACCAGTGTTGCCACTAGGGTCAGTCTTGTTAACATCAGGCTGTTACCCTCGTCAACGTCAGATAACATCAGATTGTACGTTACAGCTTTAATATAAGCTAACTGCTTCTGTTACCATTACATAACAAAGCACGGTAAACCTCGTTGAATCCAAAACATGCGAAGTGTCGTCATTAACCATTTCAATACGGATTTTATAGGAGCTGATTTAAACACCATTTTAAACGTTGAAGTATGTTTTCATGAATAAAAAAAAGTCCTTTTTGCAGTTACGGTTTGTTGTTTGAATTGCTGCATATCGGAAGTGGGACAGTTTTGTCGCAATAGCATTGTACTGTGGGATCAATTTGTCCCAACAGTATTTCACAGTTGCTCAACCGTTGCCCAGTCAAGCGTAAAACAGTGTAACGGATCAATCTATGTTACAAGCAGCACCAACTAACCTCTCAGTACTAAATTGTCCCATCCCAACTTGATTTCAATGCGACATAAACGTAACCGTATGGGAGGGCTAGTGGCTTGGGAGAAAAATGTCCCAACAGTAGCGAAAGTAATGGAGGAGTAGGTCTGCGTAACGAAAGTGTTATTCTCAATGCAGCGAATAGACCTCTCTTCAGTTAGAAATTACAACCAACCACGCATGAAGGTAAAGATTCAATTTATTAAAAACACTTAAAATGTATGAATCTGACTTATTTTAATCGTAAAATAGAATAAATGTGAAAAACAAATCAACAGCACAGTCGACATCAGATTTGTCGCCAAATCATCAGACATATAAATTTTTCTTAAAACATTGATTTTAAAAACATCAGAAGTGGCAACACTGGGCGAAACCCCGTTTGGTACCGACGAACCTTATAGCCTGTACGACAACTGATCTTTGTGGTGTGCCTTGAAGCGCGTGTTTCTACTGACAATACCTTGTCTTTTTATGGGCCGACGGCCATAATACAGTTTCTTCTATTTGTTTCGTAGTACAGCAGTCGAAGTGTCTGAGAAGTATTTGTAAGCGACGATGGTTGTCGCTCGAAGAGTCTAGTGTTTATAATCCTTGTTTCACACCGAGACTGAATTTCGCGCGTGAACGACCACCTTTATTTCTTGCCGACTCGGATGAACTCAAACAGAACATGCAAACAGAAAGCTTGCGACGTCTCAAAAATGAAACGATGCTACTGGCTCTCACCTCGCGCGGGTCGAAATTAGGGCGTATTGCGCCATCGCGCGCGAGGTGCATTCGATTAAGTAGTTTGCGCTGTAATTTCCGAAACCGAGCAGCTGGCAGGAGCCAGTGACCGCTGCAGTAGAGTGGAAAAATGTCTTCGTTAGAGTACAGCTTGTTTAACTTAGGACCGAATTGCATCATGCGAAGTTTAAAGATGCCCCCTATACTGCGTGTATTAGTTGTAAAACAAGTTTGTTTTAGGATAGGATGACCCTTGGTCGATGTTAAGAATCTGATCTTGTTGAGGTTGGCTTGACGTTATAATCAGTACTTACGCCAAGTATAAGAGGGGCCGAGCCATTCCCAAACAAAAGAAGTGGCTTCACGTAGTGAACTAACGGTAAGGATTAAAACCGACGCAAAAAGTAGTCCCGTCAAACCGTGCAACAAAACATTTAACGACGCACGAGACATTTATGTAAACTTCACATCGGCTTTACATTGTAAAGCAGCTATGTCCAACCCGCGACCCTCTGGCCACATGTGGCCCAGTCGTTTAGGTTTTCGCTGAGTGCAGATGAGCAGCCTACATACTGACAACCAGTCCTTATTTTGATTATCTTATTTTGACATTTTTGATGGAGATGATCCTCACTGCTACTTTATCACGTTTGTACTGTGTGCTGGGAGATTGCCATACGTCCACCGTCACCTTGGTGAGAGTTTTCTGATTTCTACCCTTGTTCCATTGACACTAAACTCGCCTATGAAATCACACTTATGGAGTGGTTAAATGTGCCAAACAGTCGTTACCATTGCAGTAATGCAGTTAGGAATCTAACGCTTTCAGTGCCTTGGCTTAAACTAAATTTAGTTTGAGATCAAAGTAAGCCATTAAATTTGCGACCTTATGTCATTCAATATGCGGCCCTGGTTAAGATAGTGGCATAATTTTTGGCTCTGTAAACAATTTCGGTTGGACATAGCTGTTGTAAAGCAACTGAAATTCACCTGGAACGTTGCATCCAGCTGCGAAATGTGAAATGCCAAGATTAATTTTAAAACTTGATTCTTGTGGCTGACTGCTTTGACGTGGTTGAGAAAACTGGATATTCTTGGATAGGTGTTGGCACGTCTGTTTTTCATGCTTGTTGTGAACGATCGTTTTAGCAAAACAAAAGAATATTTTTCCCACTGAAAACTCGCTGTTTGTGCATTAATTTTAACGCCTGTGTGACGGCGGAATCGGCAATTTGTTTTTTGCCGCAACTCATGCATGACAGTTTTACTAAAGAAATCTCGTTTGCAGGGGCGTAACGAGGTTGCATTGCACACTGGGCAAAGAGCAAGTTTGGCGCCCACATAATCGAACCTGAGGTCTTGCGGAAGCAAATGTACTAAAGTACTTGTGACATTGTTGGGGTTTTTCGGCCTCCCCCGCAGTAATCGGCCCGGGGAATTGTGCCCCCTTT
>JGI24022J15233_10008713_pt1 | contig 11364 bp, 8 predicted proteins | sample Ectturendosymbi2_FD_15233 | JGI IMG/M metagenome (IMG submission 15233)
TAAAAGCATGCGCAGTTGCATGCACTGTGAATGCTGGATTCCCGTCCATTGTGACGCAACTATAGAATGAGAACGAAGTGGGAAAGTTCGTAAGCCTGGCTATCTGAAAGCATTGTGACGCGAACGTCAGTCAAACCACATGCGGGCGCTGGTTGCTGAAGACACAAGCGACGCCTTAAACGTCACTAATGTTTGTAATTGCTCCCTTTGCGAACCTTGGTGATCTTGATGAAATTTTGCAACTGGGTGTCAGCGACTGACATTCGACATTTCGTGATTGTTACGTGATACTCCAACCTCAGTTTACGCCCTGAAAATGCTACGCCTGGGGACAGATGTCTCCTCTTCCCCCCTGGCTGCGGCACTGTCTTCAAGACAGAATCATGTTTGGTTCATACAGCCATATATCCTGAAGTTGAAATTTAGAACCAAATATTTCTGGAAAAAACTGAAATCGGCATCTTAATTCCGATTGATTTGATACTTGCAATGGCAGTTTATTTACCGGTATGAAACTCGCACTGCACAAGAGTCAGGTTCACAGTTACAGTATAATGTCATGCTGTGATGAGCTTGCAGTTCACACATGTCCCCTCCTTTGCCTGCAGAGGCGGGTTGCGAAAGGTGCGAGCGGATTGTTCTACTGTTGGTCTTCACTGCGTAACAATAGCAACAAATCCGCAAAGGTTCACTTTATATTACGGCAGCAAGCGTTTTGTTGCATGAGACTGTTGAACGCACACATCTTGGGAGTTAATGCAGCGAGACAGTGACATGCTGATAGCGGTAAGCCACGTGCATTTATACTTTGTGAAAATAAGCATGAGTGAATCTCTAGCAATGCTTCCACAAGTTTGAAAAATCCGTTATTAGTGGGAGTGTGACCAATGTGCTTGAATGTCAAACCACACTTATGCAGGCTTCTTTTCGTGCAGTATAAAATTACGTGGCTTGTTAGAATACATCTATGCGGGCTTGTGGGAATCAGGGGCGTACCCAGGGGGGCGGGGCGATTGGGGCAATCGCCCCCTGAAACCTACGAACGTAACTTTATTCACCATGATTATTGTACAATTCGAAAAATAGCATTCGCGATATCATGCCATTTTGCCGTCTCTTCTTTTGTCACAGCAATATTTTTTTAAGATATACTTCTTCTCTTTTACAGTAGTGAACCCGTCATAAGACTTGACTACCAAATATTACTGAAATCGCCTCCCCTTAAACTTACTTGCTGGATCTGCCCTTGGTGGGAATGTCCGTTAAGGTTTAGTTCTGACATCTGAGTGAATACTGCGTGCAAAGCTATATTTGCTGTGACGAGTTTTTATAATTCATCTGCTCAATTTGCAAAACCTGCGTGGTTTTCTAATTCTAGTAAAATTGTTCGTATTCATGTCAACTTGCAGATCTGCTTAATTGTCCGGTTTGTGTAGCAAGGTTTTATTGATCGCTTTGGACGAGATCCCAGGCGTTTACAGCTCTAGTTTCTAAGTGATGCTGACAAGTCTTGCTAGCAGATCCCACAACCAGGGGGAGAGCAGCCAGCAATTCCCCCCGAAATTTTCGAAAACATGTTCAGTTGTTAGTTTAGTTGAATATATCAGCTGTGTGCGGCCATGCTTGTAAAGTAACTACAAAGTCATAAATTATGGTTCCGTTGAAAACCATGGCAATCCAATGCTTCATTTACAGATCATAGCAATGCTTACTTGAAAAGAAATGCCCTGCGTTGAAAATCTGCAGATATCCTACTGTGTAAATTGTCGTAATACTAATATACCTGGGTATTGCTGCTAACAAAGCGTTTTTTTGTGATTGTTACCGTAACACGGGGCATTTTCTTTGTAGTGTAGAAAGGATAAAAGCGTTTTGTGAAAGTCTATTTTTATTGCACCGTCAGCAATGTTCCCTCTAAGGTGCGCAAATACACAGGACCTCGAGAACCGTTGCGCAGTGAAATCTCATTTTCGCGCACTTGCAACATTCCAAAGCAATGGAACAGAAGGTAAACAAGAAACTATTTGAATGAAATGTGTATTTTGTTCATAGTTTTATAAGATTGTATATATATATTATATAATTCACAAAGTTTGTAATTCATTGAAAATAATCATGCTGACTCAAACAAATATTTTCTCAGTATAAAATTATGTTAGAGCAAACACTGATCATCAACAATTTGAAAATGATTAACAAAATGTTGACGTTGTCCCCCCTCGCTACCGCATCCANTATTTCTTTGAGAAATGAGCGGCGCTTCCGCTGACGCTACTGGAAAATCAGCTCGCTACAGTAGCTCGCTACTGCCCANCTCTGTTTCGACCAAGCCTACTGTACACTCGTCGTGCGTTACTGTTACGTCACAAGTGGCGTATGAATAAGTTTTCAAATTTCAGGATCCACAGGCGTATCTATAGCCACTGCCTTTAGATAATTCACTTTGGAGTTTAAGCAGGAGTCGGAGTCAAAAACGTTGAAAAGTTTCGGAGTCGGAGTCAAAAATTTCAGACTCCGTACACCTCTGCCAAGCAACAATAAATATCCCACGTCGTGCTCAATTAATATCTTCTTGTTAACACCACATGTGTGTTGTTCTTTACACACATCCCGTTCGGGGTGAATTCCACATTCACCACAACGCTAACTGAGAGGCTGCAACACTTGCAGCAAATTTGGGCTAGATTTTTGAAATGATTGAGAATGAAATATACAAGTAAAATGCAAACTGAAAAAATTTAAATATGAATAATCTGCAGTCAAACATGCTAAAGCAACACTGGAAACCATTTTCCAACATATTGGGCGCCATTTCATAGCATGTTGGGCACTATTATCTAGCTTATCGGGTGATATTGGATACCATTTTGGGCGCCATTTCATTGCAAAACAATGTCGTAGAAAAAATGTGAAATATCGTGTGATTCGACATTTACTCGAGCTTGCAAACCAATGACTTGAAGTCACTCGACAATTCTTGTGACTCGACTCTGACTCGACTCGACCAAGTCATGACTCGATTCTGACTCGATTCGAAAAAATTTTAGATGACTCTGACTCGACTCTGCTTCGAAGGGCTTGTGACTTTGACTCGACTCTGACTCGTTAAAAATGACTCGGACACATCACTGCTGTAGTGTAAGCCGACCTTTAGGGTTACAGTTCATGTAACTCAAACAAGAAGCAGTTGATTGTTTGCCAGCTTTGAAATCATTGCTACACTTGTCCATGCCAGTGGGATTGAGCTGTTATAGATGTCACGATCAACAAAGTGAGACCTGCGTTACAAACTTGTGATGCAACTACTTTAGCCAATCGTGTTCAGGTAACGGCAAAATAACTACAGCACTTATTTTGCCGCGCAAAGCAATACAGACACTACACAAAATAGTATGGTTTGCATCATAATACATATTTGTATAGTTTTCGTATGCGGATAGTATGATTTAAACCAAAACAGGATTGGGGTCGGACACGGATATCACTTTTCAAAAAGAGGATAGGATCGGATAGCAAAAGAACATTATCCAATAATTTTTGATGCTTTTATGACAGGGGTGGGCAATTAATTTAGCTCATGGGCCATTTTGGGAAGCCCGCGTTTAGTGGAGGGCCGTACCTCAGGGAAATAGAAGCAAGTCTCGGTTAGGCTTGCCTCAGCATTCAGTACTAACAATCACTGTGGTAAGTTGGAGCAAATTTCAGATTTGATGATTTTTCATGAATGCTTCTGCGTGCCACTTAAAACACTGTGGCGGGCCATATTTGACCCGCGGACTGCTATTTGCCAACCTCTGCCTTATGAATTATGACACAGCTCGGATCTGTCGCTGTTTAAAAATTGACCGCTATTTTTACAAATCCTATTTGGCAATCCTACTTTAGTTCCTTCGACGCCATTTTGTAACAAAAAAAGAAAAAAATAAATTTATTTTACTCAACATTGACTCGAACTTTCAAACCAATCACTCGAAATGACACGGTAGTTCTTGTGACTCAACTGTGACCCGTCGCAATCATGACTCGAATCTGACTCGTCTCGAATTTTTTAATGCAGATGACTCAAACTCGAAGAGATTGTGACCCTGAGCCTGCTCTCACTCGAAAAATATACTTGTGATTGATGTGTCAGATGATTATTGCCAGAGATATTTTTTTCATTAAATTTGGTGTAGGCTGCTTTAATTGCCAGCCATACTGGAGTTTTTGAGTGCGATATGGTAGTAAGTTGAAAATTTTTGTCTTTTGTACTTGTTTAAGATAAATGTAAATCTAATCGAGTGTGTTAAGTTTGGAAATTTTGGATCGAAAATAGTCGTTGTTTTGATCTCGTCTCGTGTCAGTTAATTCCCAAGAGGTAAGCAGAGTGTTCCATACCTGGGGTATTCATTTAATTTTTTGACGTTCTTGATCGATGTCTGCTCAAAGCTGCTTCAACTGATCGTAATCATGAGTCGTTGTTAAAACAAAATGCACCAACGCAGTGCTGGCATTTTAGTCTTTTTAAAACCAAATCTAGTTTATTTTTCAAGCGTTTGGATTATTTTGTTTCCATCTGGTTGATAGTTTGTTGCTTCAGTTTATTTTTTTATTTTTTTGTTTGCTTTTCGTTTTTTTAAAGATGTTTTACTGCAGGTGTTAGCTGTCTTGGAGTCTTGAAGTCATTGGAGTGACTTTTTTGGGGGTTGTCAACGAAATGCCTTTGGTGGATGGTGCGGATGGATCGCAGTTTTGCCATTTCCATTAGCATGAGTTTGAATAAACTGCCTGCGCTGATGTAAAGACAGGGAAGTGTTCTTGTTTGTTAGTGTTGGTTATCAATAAAATGGTTAGAATTTCGGAAGATCTTGTTCGCAAACGAGCAGAGCATAACGACTGTGAGATTTTTTCTCTTGAAGAACTTTCTCTTCATCAACAAGATCTTGAAAAAATAGAACATTTGGACCGGTGGTGTAGAGATTTGAAGATTCTGTACTTGCAAAACAATTTGATTGGTACGTGACTTTGTTTTCCAAGTTACTTTATACTGTAGTGTAGAGTGCAGTTTCTACCTCTGGCTGACCACTATGACTGAGTTAGTGCATGTCAAACTCTGATTTTAAATTACAGTAAGAGTAATTTTAATTAATTGTGGAACAGCAATAAAATCTACTTGTTTAACTTTAAAGCACCTACATTTTTCTTTGTGGAGTTACTGTTTTGACATAATCTAAATCAAAATGCTTTTTGCTGTATTCATAATTTCATATATGTTTTGTGTTTGGAATACTATGCATTTGTGTGTGGTTCCAAAAAATGGTTATTGCTGTTGCATATTAATTTTTATCATACATGTAAGTAGTTTATAAAAAAGCTTTTGTTTCTAGTCAGACTTGTTTGAATATGTCTTGTGTATCGTATCTAGGTATGCAGCTATGGTTAGGTATTTAGAATTAGGCTGTTTCTGGTTCATGACCTGCAACTAGTTTCAAGCATTTTTGTTCAAACTGACTGCAATAGGTAAAAGACGCTCATAATTTTTCCTTAATAAACTTATATATCTTACGTTGCCATGTCATGTAACCAGTTATAAGCATATTTTGAGGACACAACTCATCATGGAAACCTTCCTTATAGTGTGTATGACATTATTTGTCATGGCATGGTCTCATTAAATTGTGTCGGACAAATATGATTGCTTGCTATTTTGCAATATGTTAATTCATCTTTTCGTGATGTTTAATGCTATGCCTTGATTTGTAAATCACAGAATTTACATTTTTGTATTTTGATGAAAGTAATTAAAGGTTCTTTCTATGACTTTAAGTTTTATGTCTTAAAATTTATACCGTACATGTTCCTAAGTTGAACCTTCTATATTCTAGGTCTGATTTGCATTGTGAATGTTTGTACCTTGTCTGATCTAAAGCTTACTGCTATTGTAAACTCAATTATTACCTTAGATCAATAGGGAAATACAAATTAAGAAGCACACTACCGTATTTTTTGGGCCATAAGGTGTTCTGGATTGTAAGGTGCGGTATCAAAAATTTAATGCTACCTGTTCTTATTTCAAACACAAGGTGCACCAGATTATAAAGCGCATTAAGTAAAGCAAAACTCAGATAACATACGATGGATTATAATCGGACAGATTAAACTCCCTTGGATTACCATACATACAAGTGAGTTTAATCTGTCACACATGCCTATCTGCTAGACAATAATAGAGTAAAATGAAAGTTGTATGCGTGTTTGATTCGGTGTGCCAATGCAGTCAGAAGCCTTGTAGAGTAATATGATCTGTGGTTATTCTTGGAACCACATACACTGCTCATTGCAATGGTTGTTGGTTTATTACATAACATAATGGTCTGTTTACAAAAAAATTATAACTTGCAGTTAAATATATGACACCGTTTACCACATAAATTGGTTTTAGATGAGAAAGCAGTTTTAAGTGTGCCTGCCACCTTATGGTCCAAAAAATATGGTAATCTTGAAAAGTGTACATAGAATTGTGCACATTTTGTGATCAACCAAGTTATAGTGTAATTTTGCATCTTTATTGTACTTGCTGTTCTTCATTAATGCTTGATTTTCTTGATGCTAAACTGTGCTTGTGAGGATGAGCATATGATGTGAAAAGCTTCTTGGTGCCATAGTTGTGCCATTATTGTTTTTTTCGCTGAGACATTTCAGTAATTTTTTCACTGAGACTGTTAGTGTTTGGTACCTGAGACATTTTGGTCATTTGTGCCATAGTACTATTGAAACGCGCTAAAACGCTATTCACTAGTCTATTATTCTGACTGAATTGACTTAATTTTTTTCATGAAAAAAATTTTGGTCTCTGACTGAAAAATGACTAAAAAACCTAGGCACCAAACTTAGTATCATCAAGAAGGTTGTTTGAAATGCACATCATACCCAATGGAAATATTCAGTAGAGTGTTTTCCTGAGTAGTCATGTTGGGTACCAGGCAGAAAGATTGCCGCATTTATGCCAGCTTCTCAAAAAAAACTTTGCAATTGAAGCCCAAACAAGTGCTAAATCTACTATTTCTGATATTTTGAGTTTTCTTATGTATGAACTTTCCAGAGAAAAGGATTACACTTATTTGAAGTTTTTAAAATGCTATGGCTTTCAGTGCTCTTTTTAACCAGTAATATTTTTAGCAATTTTTTTGGTAAAGGTTTTGTTCTCACATTTTTTAAATTTTTTTTATTTAAACGTGATTGTTTGACATGTAAGGAATGAAACTTCAACCTTATTTTTCCAATCTTATTGCAGCAAAAATTGAAAATGTTAATCGTCTTAAGAAGCTGGAGTATCTTAATTTGGCCTTGAACAACATTGAGCGAGTAGAAAATTTGCAGGTAAGGTTGTTTGTTTCTGTAATAATTTTTCTGTATTCCCTAGTGACAAAGTTTCTTAAATTTTTTGTTGTGATTAACAAAGTTGTTCTCCAATTTGCAATTATGAATTTCTGGTATTTAATGTTTAAGTGTATATTAAACAGTTTAAATGTATATTCAATTTTTTTTGCCACAGCAACATGGGTTTCCCAGAATTGTGACTGGAAATGGAATTAAATGCTCTAGGTTTTGCTGTACAAGCTTTTGATAAATCAGCCAACTGAGGTCTGCTTTCATCTTGTTGTGATTGTTCAGACTTGCACATATCTTTATACAAGTAACTTGTCTCCACAAAGTTGATAAGCAACTACAAATTGATAAGCATCTATCAAGCAAACTTATTGAAACAGGAAATCGATTTCATGTAACACTACACATCTTCAGTCTTAAAATTTTATTCAAGTGGAATATTTATATTTTAATAAAAACATACTATTTAAAATTTTGCATGTGCAGAATATAATTGAGTCTTGGTAGTGTGATAAATAGGTGATGATAACAGACTTAATTCAATCAGTTTATTGGCGCAAACATTAGACAATTGCAGTCAAATTAAAGTCGAAGTGCTGGGACACCGAAAAAACATTTGAAACAGGTTGTCAAAATAAAAAGCACATACTTCAATATAAAAAAAGCGCAAATACTTCAAAACACATGACACTTCTGAGAGAATCATGGTGAACAAAATATTCGTGTAGCTTTACCTCATGCATAACCAAACCTTAAACTGTTTATGTGAGAGGATTGTTACTGGTGAATGTAAAAGTTTTTACATTGTTGTTTTCTGACTGTACTCTTTGTGATAGTTATTATTCTTGAAACTTTATATAATCAGTTACTTCTATACATTGTCAAACCAAAATGGAAAGAGGAATGAAACGATATTTATGTGCAGAACAACTTTGTCAAGGTTACAAAAGAACAAGCAATAGCAATTACCAAAAGTGATCTGATTGTAGTGAAGGTAAAAATGTAGAAATGGACAGTTTCAGTGGTTTCAGAAATAAATCCTGATTTCCATCCAGAATTATATTTTCCTACATCCCTAAAGGGTATTAGTTTTCAACATTTGGGGACCATGTACAATGTGAATCAATTATATAGATAATGTAGTAACTTGTGAAGTGATTGTTGATCATAGCTCACTTTCAAATTTCTCAATAGCTTTGTGTTTTGCTTGTTCAAAAAATCCTGGGAAAATGTTCCATCTGGTAACAAAATCAAGCATTTTGAACCTTTTTAATAAAAACCAATAAAAAAAACAATTGTATACGCATGTTATATCTACACAAATTTGGTAAATGTCTAGCAAACCTACAATGTGTGGTAGCTTTCATTTTTTAACTCTTCATTTTTCGAATTTGCAAGTACAAATATTAGCATTGAATGTCAGCTGGTGAAGACAGTTTTTGCAAATTTGCATACCATTGGTTATTCATCAATCAGCATGGCGTTAATGAGAGACTTCATGTGACATGACATATGTTGTCATAATTTTTTTCATTTTTGACGTGGTTTTATTCATGCTACTATTTGCTTAAGTGATTTCTTGATACCTTTATCATACAACATTTCTGTTTTTGTTGAAATTGGCTGCAAAGGAAAAAAATGATTGCTTTTATGACCTTGCACTTGAAACTAATTGAAGCATTCCCCATGTCTACTTTTCAACAGCCCAGAGCTGATGATGCATACTTCGTATGCAAAATTTATACTCTGCAAGATCTTAATATCTGATTCTTTGCTGAGAAGGGATTTCTTTTGATAGACAGCATTTCAAGAGTCCATTCATTGCATGGGTTGTTGTGTCTTTATTCAAGCCCTTAAGGTTTTGTGTGTGGTTAGTGTTGTCTTTATTTGCTTGCATTTGGCATGTGCTGTGTTTGGAAGTGGACTAGGTTGCAAGTAATTGATTTTGGTCAGTGCAACATGAGTTTGCTGAAGGTGCTCTGCAGTTTATTGGTATGACAAAAGGATCAAAATCATAAGATATTGATCAGACAGTAGCTATATGAAACTTATAATTACATGATTAGTGTAATAAGCCACAGGAGACATGCTGCTTGTAGCTGGAATTGCTGTAATAGCAGAAAGCAAAGCCACTATTAGTATGGGAAACAATGGGTAGATCCTCACAATTACTGCGCCTAAAGTGGTTATTCATTGCTAATTGCACGATACATGCTAACATGATTTTTCAGTGGCTTGTTTTTCAAACACACATTGCACTAAGTGGTGGTTTTACCAATTTTGAGGAGTTAAAAGAGCTGGCAAATAACAGCTGGAAACCATTTTGCATTTGCAGCATTGCTTTCAAGCGTTGTTTCGTTGTCCCTGGTGCAATATTTATTCATTTGTTTTCGAAAGGCCTGCGAATCATTGAAGAAGCTTGATTTGACTGTAAACTTTGTTGGGGAGCTGACGAGTATTGAAAGTCTCCAGAAAAACTTTTTTCTTGAAGAACTGTTTCTCACTGGCAATCCTTGTACACAGTTTGAAGGTAAGGTATTGATAACTGGTTGCATAAAAACATTCAGTGTTTTACACTTTTGTGCTTCCTGTCTTGTTTGCATTTTTAGCAGTAGTATCAACCAGTGATGGAAGGTGGCAGCCTCTTCGTATGCTTTTAAGTTCTCAAGGTTGTTTACTGACTTGTCTCAGTGATTCTTGCAGCATTCTTGACCAAGCGTGGTGGCACCTGGCTGAGTGGAAGTCACTGGTTCGAACTATTTTTTGTACAGCAGAATTCAGTGGTGGTTGTTATTAAATCAAGTGTGTTTATAAAGCAACAATTCGCCGGTAGCCTGAAAAATTGTTTTTCTTTACCTGATAACCAGTAAGGTCAAAAAGTTGGTTCGTGGTCTTTCAGTTCTAGATCTCACTACTAAATTTTGTGAAGCAACACCTCTTCACTATTTCAAGATATTCTTGAAGGTTTTGTTTTATCTGGGAAGCCATGCATCTTCATCTAAGCCTCTATTTTAATAGAAGATGACTTCATATGTCATAGAAAAAGCAGGTGGTTCCTGCAAAAAAACAGCCATTTAATTTTTCATTGGATTCCAGTCTTTGGAACATTAGGTTAGGAGGCAACAAAATTTCAGTAAAGCGTTTTTGCATGCAACTGACTGTATCAAAAACTGTGTCTAGTTCACTGGAGGGCTTGGGATTCCTTCATGAACTGTTGGTAAATGATCCTGCACAAATGATTTTCTATGTTTAGGGTATAAGGAATATGTTATTGCGACCCTGCCACAGTTGAAGCAGTTGGATGGAAAAGACATTGAGAAATCCGAACGAATTCAAGCAACCCAAGTACTGGGAGCAGTACGGTCAGTACGATACTTCTCATCACGTTATTTTTCACATAGTTTTATTCTATCGCGTATAGTTTGTTTCCTGGTTGTGGTAATTTGGAGTTATTTTGTGACTTTGAGTTGCGTACGATTGATGTCTCTCTGCAGAAGGCAACGTGTGTATTATGGTTGATTGCACTTCAACGCCGTGCGATTGTTCCGCGTTGATTCAAATACTGGTCGTTATGCAGCTTGGTGACTATTGGTCACTCTTAATGCTCTCAGTTGATGCGTGATTTATGTTGTGTCTGCGGATGGTTACGTTTACCAAAGTTTTCAGTTAATTAAAACCACATTTGTATGCGGCAAATCGGCTCCACACGTCTATAATGTCTTACCAGGTAAGTTTCGATTTCTGATTTTATCCCACTCTAGCTTCATGATAATTGACACCGCGCCACGTAAGTGCGTAACCTTGGGGTCGTTTCGAACTCACCAACACGTTAGTGCGTAACCTTGGGGTCGTTGCGAACTCACCAACACGTAAGTGCGTAACCTTGGGGTCGTTTCGAACTCACCAACACGTAAGTGCGTAACCTTGGGGTCGTTCCGAACTCACCAACACGTAAGTGCGTAACCTTGGGGTCGTTCCGAACTCACCAACACGTAA
>JGI24022J15233_10008714_pt1 | contig 11363 bp, 7 predicted proteins | sample Ectturendosymbi2_FD_15233 | JGI IMG/M metagenome (IMG submission 15233)
ACTCTTTTCTCAAGTATCTATGCTACAGACAGACACAAAGAAGCAGACAAGCAGTGGTAACGTTCAAAATCTACAACTCCGATTTGGATCGCCTCTGGGCGATCCATTTTTTGACCCTTCTCCACCCTTCTTTGGGTTTTGATCCATACTTTGGGAACCACAGGGCCAGATCAACTTACCAACCGTTCTGTGTAAGCTGCGGCAACAAGTAGGCCTATTTCTTAACTTCAGTGCAGCGCCGTATTAATAATCGATGTGGCTTCGTTTTCGCAAATACACAACCGTTTTCACACTTTGCGTAGACTGCGTGGGTCAAACATGTACANGTTCGTTTAGGGGGCATGTATAACTTTNCCCAATTAAAAAATTTGTCTTTAAAATATTCGGGAATTTTATTGTTAACTCTGAAAAGTTAGACAGATAAATACCTAATCGTTTGTGGGAAGCAGGNTTAATGCAACTAGTGTAACAAATGGTACCGCAGTCGCATTTCANAGCGTTTAATGACATAAAATCCAAACGTTTTTTAAAAACATGTTGGGAGATTCTAAAGTTTGCATTATCAGTTGCATATGTCAACCAGTCGCTCAAAAACTGGACAAGATCCACGTCTTAGTCTACATCCGCGCAAGTTTTGTAGACCTACTTCGGGAGTAGGTGTGGTACAGAACAAAGTCGCTACTCGGCTTCGCGATTGAACGTGTGTTGGTGTACATTAGAAGCGTGTAAACATAAAAAGCGCAATCACAATGACGGCCGCGATGACTCCATGCTCGACTGCAATATTGGCTGAAAAGAGGGTACTGCAGATCTTGCACTCATAGCATTGAGATTATCGCAAACGCTTTCGCAAGAAAGTTTTACGCGCAAATGGTGACTTTCATTCCAAGTAAAAACTTGGAAATTTACTAAAAACAAACCTTAAAAACTTGCCGATTCAATCAATGCAGACTTTCTATTTTCAGGATTAGATCTGAACAGAATTATTCAGAAAAAGAAGTGCCACAAAAAGGCACATTTCATGGATGATGCTTTAAAAACAAGGGGCATTATATTGAGACTTGTTTCTTGTTTGTCCTCCCTTATCAAAATTTCTGGCTACGCGCCTGTGCGCAGCCAGTAAAAACGTTATTAGCGAATGTGGACATTGAAATAATTTCAGAAAAATTATGTACTGATGCTAAGAACAATTCACAAGAGTAAATTAATCAAGCCTCCTATCGCCGTTGCTTCAACTCAAATTGCCGTCGCGATCGGACATCGGAGTTCACAATACTGTAGCAGGTCTGATGGAGGGGTTCTTATTTGGCTTAATTAATTTACTCTTATTTACTCTTACGAATTGTTCTTACCATCAATACGTAGATCTNCTAAAATTGTTTCAATGTCAACATTCGCTTGTAGCCTTTTTCATCGATTGCGCAGGACTGAAGAAGTGTCAGGCACGAAACAAGTGTTCATGTNCAAATAAATTGCGATATGATTCGCATGTGTGGGTCACTGCTGTGACTTCACTATTATCTCCCAATAGCTCCTTTAACGCCCGCGCCAGCTACTATAGTGGCCGGCACTTTTTTGGCCATAATTTTCCAGCCGTTAGAGCTAGAGAGCTGTTCAAACCCTGCAAGGATTCGGAAAGTCTTAGTTTTGGTTGAAAAAACAATATTTGATTCGAGTTCAGAGTTCTCTGGGGAGATGTCACAAGTGGGGGTGTTTTTGAATTTTTGTCCAACTTTTTCTGGCCCTGGGCGCCAACCCAATGAGCCATTTTTTAGCTCAAAGTTTTTTTGGAAACTAGACCGTGATCCGTGTCTTTAGAGCCCTTGATTCACTTGTTAGCATATTTGGAGACAGAATTATGGCTCAAAAACCCTGTTTTTGACAAAAATCAAGAAGTTCACAAAAGGTAAAATTAGCCATTTCAAGACAAACTTTGGCCAGCCATTACTCGGCAGCAGATTCTGCTAGAGCTGTTCAAACCCTGTAAAAACTCGTGAAGTCCAGTATTTTAGAATGGAAAAAAATGTTAGTTTTGGACTTGAGGTTTTTGGTTGATGACGCCATGACTGGGGTAGGTTTTTCCTATCTTTNTGTGACGTCATCGCCGATCCGATGAGCCGTTATAGTGGCTCAAAGTTTTATTGGATTCTAGGCTATAATACGAGTCTTAGAGCCAAAAGAATTCTAAGCATATCAGGAATTTCCTAGGGGATTTGGGGGATTTCCCTAATTGGTATTCAGTAATTTTTGCCATAATTTTTCAACCAGCAATGNTACAAAGTCAATCAAACCCTCTGAAGACNTGCATTATAGCCTAGAATCCAATGAAATTCAATAAGATTTTAAGCCACGAAATNGGCTCGATTGTTCAACTCCCACGGGATGTTGACGTCATCACATGTTTTCACAGACTTGTCAAAAACATCTCAAAATATCCTGTGGTTGTGTAAATATCGCCAAAATAGCCGACAACCCACACAGATAGTTTTTTTTAATTCTAAACTACATGACGTTTCCTATCTATAGAGCGTATGAACAGCTCTCTAGCTTAATCTCCTGGCGAGTGATGGCCATATGTAATAAGGGTGTAATATACCCAAGGCTAGCGTTTGTGTTAGTGCAATATTTACCACTTTTTGTTTTTTGAACCATCATTTTGTCTACAGATACCCTAGAAAGCCGATCAAGGGATTTTTTTGAAATGATGTGTTTTCGGAAAATTTTTAATTTTTGCATGAAGCAAGATGACCGCAAGCATTCGGGAAAAACGGGTGTTGAGCACCGGTAATAAGTGTTTTTGCAAAAAATGTCTTTGCCAAGTGCGGTGATAATCACGTAGTTTGTGCCTCAATTGTTTGACCTCTCATCATATGCGTTTGTGTTGTCAAAAAACTGTACAAAAAGCTTGTAGTCCGATACCGCGCTGCAGTAGAGTACGGGTTGACAAAATTAGTTTTACTAGTAGCAATTCTTCCACATATGTTCCCAGATCACGCAAAATCATCTAAACCTGTTCTGCAATTGATCGACTAAGATGCCTCGTCTTCTAAAAGCACATCTCTTAACACAATACATGCCTGATCGCAGTGAAATCACCAAGGCTTGAATTTTCTTTATTCGCCGTGCCTTTGAACACGATATAATAACCAGAAACTTAGCACGCAATTTCATTTCATTCATGACTTGTGCCACCAAAGCTTCAGTAGCATTCGGTCTTTCTATTTCGGTAGACCTCGTCAAAAGCTTTACTTTCTGATGGTAAGCTACAGGTCGGAATGATCTCACCTGTAAACAAATATATACTTTTTACTCGTGGAAATGAAAATCTTGCACACGCTTCGACAACGCAAAAAGTAACTGAGCAAGTTCACTGCACTTGTCTGAACGTTGAAATCTTTGGTGCTTCGTGCTATTCATAAACCTCGTATCAAATTCCAAATACAACAATATCTTGAACATTTATACAACATTTACAGTTGCTGATGTTCGAAATATCGTGCATCCAACTATTTTAGATATTATGAGTTAATGTTCTGTTTCGTGAAGCTTAACTTCCTGTTTCAAGAAATCAAAGATATTGCAGGTTCGCCTATAGGGTGAGAAGCTGCAACTAGTATCTGAAAACAACTGAAATGGGGTTTGGTAAAAAATAAAAATAATCTTGTCAAACTACTCCAATCTACTGTATTGCAAGAACCAGGACAAATGGTTAACAGCGTCTATCACGTTGCATGATTTCGTGCTGGTTACTTTCCAGTAACAGATTGGTAGANATTGCGATTCATGCTATAGGCCAGGTGTTCCCTACCTGGGCAACGTGTACCCCTAGGGGTATATTTTCCTATCTGAAGGGGTACATTTAATGTTAGCAATAGAAAGGAAAACTATATTTATATATTATTTATTTCCAAATATTCTGAAATATGAAATGTTTGTTAAAAATTCAGTGGATTGTGTTATTTTACTCAGCCTTTTTTGTCTTAAGAAATTTTATGGGTACATGTTCATCTGTTAAAATACTGAAGGGATACAATAGCAAGAGAAACGTTGGGAACACCTGCTATAGGCAGTCGGTCTTAACAACGTTGCAGGATCACTTTGTCATGTATCTGTTTTATTCATAAAATTGTATGCACTCTTCAAGTTTGAAAGAATCTAGTTGTGTTCAAGACAATGTAAGAAGATTCTTCGAAACATTTTTATGGTAATAAAATTTGGTCCAATTCAGATAATCTTTTTGGATTCACATTTGACTAGAGCCAAATATATTTTTGAATACACTACCAGAAGTCTTTATTTAAAAGATAGAGCTTTTTAGTAATACCTAGCCAAGTTTTCAGTGTAAAACTTGTATGATGACACTTCTTTCTGCTTTACAAAAGGACCACTAGCAGTTCATTTGGGAAAAACTGAATCGACTTCACCACTAGCAGTTCATTTGGGAAAAACTGAATCGACTCAGTTGCTGCTTCAAACAATGCTGATCTTAGTAAATCGAAGGCTTGCATTTTTATTAAGTTCACTCCCTTCGAAAGAAATTTTATGACATTTCATAACGCGGAACTGATGCCATAACAGCAACCACACAACTTGACATGGTGGTTTTAATATAAACGTGTTAAACAATTGCCGATAATACTGTACATCTTCACTTACTGCACTGATGCAGACACCATAGCGACGACGGTGATGAACATACTGGCTGCAATCACAGCACCAGCAACCGCTTCAGGTGTTACAGCTTGTTCAGCAGCAGCCCGTGAAGATTTTCCTGCACGGAAAAACGTGAACAAAGTTTAATCACTCATTCCTTTATTGGATCACGCTTAGCTTTTACTTCAATTTGTTTGCTATAAATGCGTCGTATACTGTATGTTCTGTTGATGACATTTCACCAGCTGGGACAATCCATAAGTCGGTTCTGAATGAAGCAAAATTTTCTGGAGTACACGGTGTTGCGAATAGTAGGCTACGTTATTTTATTTTGTTTTTATTTACGTTATTGGCTCAGACAGATGGTCCACATCACAAGGGCAGCCAAAGAATACAAGGGTACAAAAACACAAGGCATCAGCGGCCCACACAGGTCGACCAAGGACCAAGTAGCGTGACTTCATCTTCTGTCTTGGTGTGGATTCATCAGAACTATCTGAAATTTCTCTTAGCAGTGACGGATCTCATTGGCCAATTTGAGACAACTGCCCCCAAACGTCTGTGGCAGTCCGTTGAATAGCACCCGTTTAATATAAATTCACCCCTTTGTGGTGCTTATCGAAGTATAAACAGAGATTAAAGATTCTCTAAACTAAACAAATGTCTTATTCTTTGTTAAACTTCAGGATATACTTGTGGACTTTTACACAGCCTTTTTATCGAATATTATCAACAGCGCTATTCATTCGTAATAAAACGGCTCCGTTATTTCTTTCCCGCGAGAGAACTGTCCAACCTTACCCAGGTGAACACAAACGCAGTCGCTGGAATAATTCCCAGCATGCTGGGCCGTTCAAATTGGTCTGTTTATGTTACAAGTTTATTTCTAAACGACTGATGGCAAGTTGGAAAGGACATGCCGTAGTGAAAATGGGAGTGCAAGCATGATCGTCGGAAGGGGGAATAGGCCCCCTCCCGGTTTTGAAATTTGATATTTTTCTCTTTTGTAGAATAACGTTTTCTGTTTTTCTTTTAGTTTCGCAGTTGGTGAAATGACATTTGACCGCTGTTCACCCCCCCGGAGAAATAAAAATCCGCCCAACAGGTTTAAGACTGTTGCGCCTGCAGTCCATGCCCTCAGTATGACTGCATCGAAGTTTTGCAACATAAAGGTGAGTGGATGAATTTCTTGTCGGAACTGATGTCCCTGATTGAACCACAATTCAGCCTGTGACAAGCTGCAGCAACAGTGATAGATAGCAACCATGAGCGTCGGAAGAGGGGGGAGGCAGGGCCCCTGGATTTTGATATTTTTCTAATAAGTTTTTTAGTAGAAAAATGCTTTTCTCGTAGTTCCGAGTGGGTAAAATGAAAGTTCACCTCTGCGGATCCCCCGTGGATAAAATTCTTTTGGCCACACCCTGAAAAAAATCCACTGATGCTCCAAGCCCTCGGAAAACTCTTCCTACGCCCATGATGGCTATGTGGTTTTGAAAATTTCGTTGCCATTGAAAACCCGTAGACAGCTCCCGCCGGTCACAAAAAAACACATTTTACTTCAGTATTCTCCACATTTTTGCAGAGTTGCATTAAACGTGCTCAAACAAATGGCTGACAATGTCCTGGCTGGATGTTTTAATTTTTTCTCCGTTTTGTGACGAGCTTGCTCCACCTTTCTGTGACAAGATTGTTAAGTTGATTGGAAAGTTTGGTATACAGCAAAGAATTTTAAATTTTCCGTCGCAAATCAATCAGTTGGTAAATTCGGCATTCGATTTTTCTTTGAAGCTGAAGGGTAAGTTGGTCAGATCACATTTGTTAACCTGAGGTCCATGAACCAGGGGGGTAACGAGGGGGGGCAAGAGGGGGTGCAATTTTCCAGGCGCCGAATGTCTGTGGGCGGCGCCGAGAAATCCTAACAATGCCACAAGTACTTTTTCGATGCAGTTCATTTTCTTCTGAAAGACCTCTGGTTCGAACATGGGAGAGCCAAACTTGCTTCCTGCCCCGGGCACCATCTAACGTCGTTACGCCTCTGGCATGAACACCAACTAACGAGTCCATGACGGTGATTTAAGGGGTCTAGGAATGTGATTTAAAGCGTTGATTGGCTTTTCTCTGACATTTCCAAAGAGTTAACAGGCTTTACGGATATTTCGATTACCACGACAATGAATAAGACCTAATTTCAAACATTTATTGCAACGTTTCTTCTTAAGGGGTCCATAACCTTTATTAGAATGTACTAGCGATCCGTGAATCCCCAAATTTTTAAGAAACACTGCTTCAGATGTACATCGTTTGATGAAAACCTGTAGGGATTTCAGTTTGCAGTTCATTTTGAAAAGACAAGGCAAAATTTTTTATCTGGTAATCACTACTGTTAGTGAATACATTGGTACTTTATGAACCAGTACTTCTTAACTTTTTTTCGGTTTCGTTCACCCCTGCCATCAATTTCTGCATTCCCATTCACCTTATGCATTGTGAATGTATGGACGGTAAGACAATAATATCACAATACTGTACATCGAATGTTCATTGTTAGACAGTGGTATTTGCTCTACTTTATCTGCAGCATGCTTTTCCGCCATGCAAAACTTGGCGACGATCTTCAAGCAAGGTTTGGTCACAGATCCAGCTTTGCAAAATGTTTCATTTCGTTTCATCAACACACACCCCATTGGAAAACAGGAACGGAGAAGAAGCTTTTTATTAGCAGAGTCAACACGATTGACAAATAGAGGGAATTTTACTCTTTGCACAAATATTCGTCCTGTTGTTTGAAAAAGCTCGTGGACTTGCTCTGAAGAATGCTATGATTGTTTTTGTAATTGACTTCGCAGTTTTGAAGGATCCAAACACTGATCGCTTTATTTAAAATTGCAAAACATGCATTGAGCAGACGGCTCGATTCTTCACTTTTGGGAGGTAAAAACCAATGCTTAATATAATCATCATCCCACTTATGCCTTTGTAATCTTTGAAGGCGACTTATTCTTGACGTTAACCTTCTCTTTTAAACCTATTTCTTGAACCTGTGAAGCTGACGTGTCCTGATCGATTTTATAAATGTGCATTTATTTTCATCAAAACAAAACGCTTTTGGACGCATTTCTCAGCCTTTCTGCAAATATTACTTAAGATATAAACATCTATTAGATGTTGGAATCAGTAACAAACTGGTAGCAAAGAAATATCACAAATAGGCTACTCCTGTACGTCGACTGGTAAGGTTTGCACTTTAGATAGGCTACTCTTGTGAATCTTCGGGTGTCTCGTTTTCACTCGAGATTGAGAATAAAACTTTTGAATGTACTGCGATTCCAACAAATAACCCCTCGCACAGGAGTACACGACACTTATGCCAGGGCGTACTGAGGTTAGATGGCGCCCGGGGCAAGAAACAAGTTTGGCGGCCCCATGTTTGAACCTAAAGTGTTTCGGAAGCAAATGTGCTGCATTGAAGAAAAGTACTTGCGACATTGTTGGGACTTTTTGGCGCCCTCCCGGTGATTCCGCGCCCGGTGCATTGTGCTTCCTTTGTCCCCCCTTACTACGCCCCTGCACTCATGCAGAGCACAGCAGGGATTCCAACAATCGAGTGAATAAATCATGGCATCTCTCGGTAAAATCTATCTTATTATGTAAAAACCGCACTGTGGTGCGGTTATAATTGCACCACAGTATGTTTTTTATGAAGTGATGAGTTGCTGACTGCTGCAGACGTAAAGTTACAACACTGGAAGTTCGCCATTTTAGACACAATTGCTGATATTTGTTGGGTTAAAAAACAAGACAAATGCCCATTACCAGAGGATACAAAAAAGTAACAACAAAAATTTCATTCACCCTTCATCCACTCCTCTTCTTTCATTTACTCTTGCCAAAATTTCATTCATCCTGGGGTAAACCATGGACCCAGAAGCACTGGACTAACGACCGTAAGGTCCACGACTTAGCCAGTCCAACAGCAGTACCTTCTTTTACTCTAAAAAAATTCACGATTCGCACAAGGAAAGACCAGAAAAATGCTTAACTAGGTTTGCATGTATAATTGTCACAATTTCACTTCACATTTATTGAGACCAAATTATGAAAACGATAATGTAATGACTTTTTTTGAAAATCTACAGATTTTTTATTCAGTGATTTAACATTGGTTCAATATTGTGTGGGTTTGAAATTTGTGAGATTGTGTGAATTTTAATACAAACCTTTCTTTACCAATGCAAAAGCGCTTATAGCTGTGATATTTTGTTTTGTCTGGTATGCTATTCCACATTTTGACTCCATTGTATTTTGAGTATCATTGTTCGGATATTTTTTTGCATAGTGGTGTTCGTACGACGCGATTCTGCTTTCTTCGGTTGCTAATTTTGTGGTGCGTTACTTGTATACATTCCTGTGTTGCATATAATATACAGTAAGTTCTTTGTAGAATATCATTTTCCTAATTCGTAGCTGCAAGCATCTTTAATTTCGCGAGTTTGGCATGAATGATAAATTCCTTCTGCGGGTACGTGGTGATTTATTTTCATTTTTGTAAGGAAAGTAGCGGTTAATTGTTTTTCTTAACCCTGCTTTGAAAGACGTTGGTCAATTGTGCCTTTATCAATTTTAAACTAATTTTTCAAAAAACTTAAAGCCCACTTATGAACCTGATTCCCTCACCCTCAGTAGCTGATTTTTTCGAAGCGTTCTGTCGAGCGGTCCTATCGATATAAGCATATTTTTGTATTTTTAAGTAAGGGAGGGGGTTACTGCCAAGATGACAGTGGTTCCTAGCGTGTGATGACAAAAGCTGTGTTGTTGTACAAAGACTGGTCTCCAATGCCATGTTTGCATGGACAAGTCTGGCATTGTGACTGAGCCAACGCGGGTACTCATAGTTAACTTCAGTTTCACCTGTAACGGCCTGCGTTCCTAAAATGTTATTTGCCATTTTGGCAGTTGTTACCCATGCAGTCAGGTTTCGAGTTGCCTAAGCGGGGTTTAAGCCATCCCAAGTTGTTCTATTGCATGTTCCGCATACACGTATGCCATATTGTAAATGGCTGTAGATGATGGAAAATTACATTGATCGCAAAAGTGTGACATCCAGGAAAGGCTGCACTTGCAATAGAGCTATTGTAAAGGCTGCACTTGCAATAGAGCTGCTGGTGTTAGCTACTGTATTGCCTAAATGTTTAATATAGGGGTTCCATTTTCGATCAAAGTCGATAAAGTACCGAGATATTTAACGTTGTCTACTTGGTTAATGTGCTGTTTACCAAGAATATCTGAAATGAAAGCAATTTCGCGTTTTTAGAGAAAAGCTTAAATTTGTTTTTAAGAGATTAATCAGCAATTTTGCACCAAAGTTTCAATTTTCTTTAGTTCTACAGTACACTCACCAAACATTCCAAATCATTCAAACATTTATGATATAGAACAGTTGTTCTCAGCCGAGGGTTCATGGACACGCAAGGGTCTACTACGAGACTACGCACTTTCATCCCCGATATCGGCAACCACCCTTATGGAATGTCTCTGCCAAGAAGACAAGTGTGGGTCCAGCTTTAACCGCCTTTGCACCGTCGTGTAATGTTTCCTCTCCTGCTTACACAAATTGTTTCTGGCCCCTTCTGCTGCTTGTGAGTGTGGCGCAGAAGTACAGACCGTTGACCATGTTGTTCTTCAATGTCCAATCCATCGAACTCCCTATGGAGCGCATGGCCTGACGATTCTCGACGACGAGACAATCGAATCGTTGCTCAATACCTGTCCCTAGATCTAGTTTGGCCAAGCAGTGAATTTCAACAACTGGCTCAAACGATGAAGAAATAAAACAAAAGCCTTATGCGTACCTGACGTTTGTGTCAATGTTCCGTTTTCTGTGACAGATCTCGATCTCGGCACTGGTTTCGTACTAAAAGTAGATGCAGAAACAGTAGAGGTACTAGCGTTTTTATGGCTTGTTTTTGATGTTGCGTTTGTAAAAGGAATCTTATTTGAGGTAGAAACAGTTTTAGCTGCAGTTACTGGATTCTTCGTTGCTTTTGATTCTATATTAACTGTTCTTGTTGTCTCCAGTGTGTTTACTGTTGCTTTCGAGGTCCACATTCTGACGGTGGTTCTGGTGCTGGTCGTCGGCGCAGATCAAGTGGATGCTGTGAATGCAAACAACAACTTACATTATTGTTGCTTTGGAGTTTCATTTTGATGGTCATGTTTGAATTTTTCAACTTCATATTGTTTGTTTTGCTTTTGACTTTGAAACCAAAGATCCTTACAATTTTCAAAATAGCCTGGCCTCCGTTTAAAAGAGAGATTAAAACTGATGGTGGTGAGATAAAAGGAAATATCCTTGTGCACAAACAGTTTCAAATTATTTCTTCATCTATTGGGTTTTGAGGTAATTCATTGATTCATTCATTCATTTTTGTGACCCCTTATCTTCTGGGCAGAGTCATGGGGGCAGTATCCCAAGAAGGAGTCGAAATACATCGCGGTCAATAGCAATCTCAGGTAGTTCGGTTGACTCCGCACCAAGACGGGACTAAGCAAGGCTGGAGATCTAATCACGTAACCTGGTACTTGGACGACATCTGGACCACTTTCCCGTGGGTGTAGCCAGAGCCGGATTAAAGGGTAGGGGGGCCCGGGGCAATTTTTACCGGAGGGCCCCTATGACGTAATTCATGACGTCATCGTTTGTAAAAGTTATG
>JGI24022J15233_10008715_pt1 | contig 11362 bp, 8 predicted proteins | sample Ectturendosymbi2_FD_15233 | JGI IMG/M metagenome (IMG submission 15233)
GTGGGGGGTGCCACCATCCTGCTGGAACCACTGGAGGACCATGACGACCCCTCTCCGTTGACCAAGTGCTGTCCAGAACTTGCCAAGCATCTGGAGATATCGCTCGGTGTTGATTGTCACAGACCGCTCGTTGTCGTCCTCGAACCAGAATGGTACAATGATGCAGAGTCTCTGACCGCAGCAACGTTGTGTGGTATCCTTGATGATTTCGGTCGTCCAGAGTGTGATTGTCTGTTTGTGTCTTTACGATTGAGGTTATGCACAGTCCCATTGGTTCTGAACTTGTTGACCCATCTGTAGATCGTCGAGTGGACAGGAAATTCACGATATCCGAACCGTTCTTTGAATTGCAATTGAGCTGCGTGGATAGACTTCTGCCGAAAATATGCCTCAACTATAAATATCTTTTGCTCAATAGTCCATGGCATCGCGAAGGTCAAATTTGGTAGACTCTTAGAACATTTATTCTACTTGGTAAATCTGAAAAATAAAAAGAATTGATTAATTATTTCAAAAGTTACTTAAGTTAGATCACACAATATGTACTGACTCATTGAAGCTCGTAGTTATGAAAGAATTAGTTTCTCTTAGCTTGCAATAGACACTGCCATCGTCAACATTGTTTGCAAAGCAATTCCAAGGTTTGAAAAGTCGCTTTCATTACCGTATTCAACTATGAATGTCAGGAGGTCTTTAAGAGGCTACAATTTTAAGTTGCACGACTTGATAATAGCATTTTGCAATCTAGAACCTGCTCGGATAATTTCTTGCCATCTACGTCTGAACTGCACGCAGCTCCTAAATTCTCACATACAGAGTTTAGCTTTTTGCAGTCAGGACCGTCACAAAGGCCTGGGAGATCGATCAGAAAGCCAAAGTTGGACAGAAAAAGCTAGCTCTAAGCAAGACTAACAAATCTCTTCTTTCATAAGTTAACATTTTGTGCTCAACTGGTACGGTAAAAATATTAACTACTGATGTTTCGAGGACTACCTCAGGTTCTTTTCCTTAGTCTCTGGACTGGAGCATTGTGTTTAACCCAGGGGCTAAAAAGTTTCTGTGAATGACATAAGCGCGCAGAAATTTTTATTCATGCACACACTCGATTTGGCGCTTTGCCGTGCAGCACTCATATGCATGAAGTATAAAATGTAAAAAAAAAACGTTCGCGCAGTCTAAGTTTTTGGTCGCGCGGCCCGAGTGCGCGACCGCATTTTTGAACCCATGGTTTAATCGTTGCCAAGCAATTTTTACGCCCCCATCAGAGTGGCGCCCGTGGCACGTGCCATGCCTGCCATGCTCTAGATACGCCATTGTCTACTAAGAATAAAATGTCACAGGTTCGTTCACACATTCTCAGACCTTTCAAATCGTAAGTGTTACGTTTCCACAACTAATGAAGAAGTGCCGAAGATTTTGAGGATGTCGGCAAATATCCTCAGAAATGAAAACGTTACTGACAAAAAATTCATCCAAAGGTTCAACTTCAACCACAAAATTAGATGCTTTGTGACCAAGAGAACGGACATTTGTAATTAAGAAGATCAGGTCAACACTCACTAGCTACAGTGACCAACGCAGCAAGTCGCTATTATAGCCTACATTTTTAGCTCTTTTTGATTCAGAAGCCCTTCTTCACCGTCGAATAAGGAAATCCGTAACACGTGCATCTAGCAAAACCAGAAACTTTACTAGTATATAAAACTAACTGAAATAAAACTTAGGCAGAAATATCACACCAAGCGCAAAACATGAAATGGTGCATACGCACAGAGGTCCATGCCAGTCTAAAAAACTTTTTTTTCCAATGACTTGTCGAAGGTTTTTCTTTTGGTTGCTTCCTAGGACTGACTTTACTTACGTAAACGCTTAAGTTTACAAAAAATAATTTTGTGTTTACCAAACCAGCCAAAAAATAACATGATACCAAAGTCATCTGCGAAAAAAAACAACACGAGAAGGAAGAGCACCGTTTGGCAAAGAAGAACCAAATATAACCAAACAGCTCTCGCAATCTGTACCACGCTATAAACTGCCCAGTAAAAGAGTCAGCGAAATGCAGAAAAAGGGTTTTGGACCGATTAGCTGCGCACTTATTTTTTCTTGGCGTTTGTCACGGAGAGATGCGACTGCATTTCTGGCATCAAACCATGCTGCCACAAGCAAGACAATGTTGCTAATTCCTAATAATATAAAAGTAAACAATGTATTAACTTCTCATGTCTCGAAAACACCGCCAAAAACTGAACGAACATTCGCCATCGCTTTTCAGGCAAAAGTCTTCGAGCGTTTTTGCACAACGAATTTATTACAACAAAGCGTACTGCAAATTAATAACTTCTTGAATAGCCAAGTTTATTATCAAGCCAAACACTAACGTGGCCAGTAGATGCGCATTTCAGTCCCGAATTTCTCCTTACAGAGGCAAAGGCAAATCAAATGTGATCGAAAGCCATAAAATGTTACGATAATTACAATGAGTGCGAATGTAAAATGAGGGATTCAACAACGTAAAGACCATTACCGCGCGAGACCGAAGTCAGCGAGTTTTAGCACGCCATCCTTGGTGATGAGGATGTTAGCAGGTTTCATGTTGCGGTGGACGATTTTGTTGCGGTGAATGTAGAACAAACCTTCCAGCAATTGCAGCATGGCCTTTAAAAGATCGCAACTGAAATTACTGACATATTTCTGAACATGAGCAGCAGCAAAATGTTGTCACTTGGTGTATTTTTTGCTGTAAGTAATGCTTAGGTGACCATTGCGAACTGGATTGATTCGATGCAATACAGAAAACGTTGGCGCACGAACGTCGAACAGCCGAAAACTCTACCTGCTATTAGTTGGAAATTGTGTTGAAAGAAAAGCACATCATTGCGAATTGCGTCTTAACACAAGTTCGTACATCACTGTGAGATGCAACTCGTTTTACCTTTGACAGTGTTGTTCACAGCATGTAATTATACCAATTTAGCGGAATTTCATATGAAACACAACGCGAGCAGACGAACAAACACGTACTATGACAATACAAACCTATTAAAAAAATGTGTTTCTAAACGCAAAAACCATAGTAGCAAACCATTGTTCCCATTGCAGGCAAAGCATTCATTCAAAATACTTTTTTAATTTCTCCCAAAGTGAACATCTTCACAGTAAAGTTGCTGAGAAGTCCGGCAAGATCGTGCGCACAAAATTCGTACACAAGATATATCGAACCATTGCTTCTGTAAATAAAAAAACAATTTGCAGAGACCTGCACGAGCTACCAGCCCGTGGTCGCCCGTGGTCCGGAAAATTTGTGAACTTGGGGCCCCGGGCCTAAATCACTACGAGCCGGAATGTACCACGAGCAGTGCTGTGAAAACGCTAGTCAATGAACGACCTCAGCACTGCGTTTTGACCGACTTACAGATAATTTTTCATTTTAGATGAACGCTTTTGCAGAGCAGTAAAGTTCGTGTGCGGTTGCCACGTTATCTGATTGACCAGCTTTGATGTGCGGGCCGCACTGTTGTACGAGATTGGCTGGACCGAGCTTGGATTTAACGCATTGTTTCTCAACCCCGAGTCGCGGACTCATTTGAGTCCGCGGAAGGCTCTGGATGAGTCCGTAAGCACTAGGGGAAAACAAGTTTGCTGTAATACCCTCACACAACAATAACTTTATCAACTTCATACCATCGACGTTTTTTTTTCGTACAGCGATTAAAATGCACCTAACCAGCGTGAAAAAGTGAATAATATTTGCTGTTCCACATGGCATTTATACTTTTGAGGTCGAGTGGTCAGCAGCTTAAGCTTAAAGTTGTTATCTAAACTGCAATTTGTTTTTGCCGTCTTAGCTTATAACTGCTAAACGAAAGCAGGCGTTTGTGTATAGCGACAACTACTTTAAACTTGGATTTATACTTCAGTCGTGGTAAACGATGAAATCCTTGTTATTCTTAGAAGTCCCTGCTCACGGATTTCTTCAAAGAAGCTTAACTGTCGAGTAAAAATACGTAAAATACCATGACGAAATTCTTGAGCTTTTAAAGAGAAAAAACACCAGGTAACGCGAAGTCGTACTTAGCGTCCATCTACTTCAGGAGTAAGAACTTACTCCGATAGTAAAGCAGTGTGCTTCTTTTTCTGGTGCTTGGAAAAATGCAACAGCACAAGCGCCTTATACAGCAGGAAAGAGCTTGGTCAAACCAGCAGCCGTGAAAATTGGCAGGATAATGTGTAGTGATCCCGCAGCTCCGGGATGTACAACCGAACAGCACTGCCGGGCCAAATGCACGCAACCATTAGTCCACAGGCCACAGCTGTATGTGTCAAGCTCTGCGGGTTAGACAAATTGCTGGCCGCTCACTGAAGATTGGCAATACCCTTAACTTGCGTTCTCTGTGTGTTTGTTTTATTAAATCGGCATTGTTCCACGAGGTGTGGACAGCACAGCGGTTCAAGTTTAGACAGAATTGCGGTTGGGCGCTGAGTTTGAAGAGTTCTGTCGCTATTTTGTTAGTTAAGAGTAGTTGGGTTTTCCTAACGTAACCAGGCACCAGCGCAACCTCGCGCAGTGCGGGCCACGATCTGCAAACCCGATAACACGCCCGGTACTTGCTTCAGGTCAGTGGGCTGACATTAAGATTTGCAACCGTGATGCTTGCTTGTGAAGCAATGGGGTCTGGATAAAGTAAATACCATCCGTCATAAGGGTAAGTAAACCCTATACTATATTTCTCTTAATAAAATTTAGGTTTTTGCCCGCAGGCCACACTCTACGATCCACAAAACTTCAGCTCCCGGGCCACTTTTGGCCCGCGAGCTACGGGTTGTACACACCTGCCGTAGCTAACAAGTTAGCACCATCAATTGGCCCATCCAAGAACTTTTAGTCGATATTTTGAAACAAATTATTGCTGCTGCGAAGCGAAGTGGAAATCTTATTTCAGAGGTGGGTGGGACAACAGATTTAGGAAACGTTCGTGCGATACCGTGCGACTGAGGACTACGTGGAAATTTCTCTTTTGCTGTCCACTTCCCAAACATACTGTACTACAAGAAAATAAATGTTTAAGAAAGTATAGATTCCTTCATTAAGGAACATCAGCTTTCGCGAACTCACAGGGTATCTGTTTGTGCCGATGGTGCTTATTCGGCCATGATAAGAATCAAAAAGACTTTATGAATTTATGACAAACGAAAACAAAAATTTTTAGGTAGTTATTGTCTTCTTCGCCGATAAAAAATCAGACAGCGAAGAAATTTAAGAAGATCTGACAGTTTTTAAGATTTCATCTGCTGTTAATCACATCAAAGCTGTCCCTTACGCATTGCTAGGTTATGTGTGGCGAGATGTGGGCAGAACACAGTGGACATTTGTTTCATTTAAACATCCGTTGGCTCATGAGGAAAGATGCTGGAGAGTGGCCCACGCAATGGCACCGGTGCGTTATTAAAAGAACAGAATCATAACTTTGCTGAACGATTCATCGACAGCAAGTCGATTGCCAAATATTCGTAGCTGATTTTTTATACGTTTGAATCAGCTAAACAGCTATAGGCACGGAAAAGGTAAAATACTTTCAGATGTGTCCAAGACATCGTCGCGTTTAGATGTAAAATACAGTTGTGGATCCATCGAATTGAAAATGGAAGAATATCTGCATTTTTAGCACTAAACGCATTTGCAGAAGAGGTAGAAGTTGATTTGCTCTGCATTTGTCAAATTTTCTTGAGCGCCTTACTACATCCCTCCGAGATGGATAGATACATCCCTTCTCACATTACATCAAAAACTGGGTGCGAAGCCCTTCTGAGGTGTCAGAGCTGCACGTTCGTTGTGAAGTGGATTGCATTGAACAGCAGATTGAGCTGCAAGGTCGACAGCTGTAGAGTCTGACTCAATTTTGAAGTGTATATCCAGACAATGGATCCAAATCTCTCTGATCTGTGTCGGCAGGCAACAAAAGCTCTTTTGCTTTTTCCAACTACATACCATTGTGAAGCTGTTTTTCAACGATATAACTATTTTTAATTTTATGAAACCAAGAACCGATACCAACTTCAAACAGAAGACGACATCAGGTGTGCATTGAAGACCACAGGACCTTATTTCGAAAATCTATTTTGAGTCCGCGAAGGTTTACACTGGTCCGAAAATAGTTCGTGTCTTGAAAAGGTTGAGAAACACTGATTTAACGCTTGAGTAAATTCATCACCGGATTGACGCATTTGACTTTTCAACAATATGGCGCGCATCATCGATGATCATGTGTCCGCGCCTACGGAGTCATTCCTTATAGAGTGTTTGACAACGATTTAGCAAAATCCACGTGCACACCAGAAGCAAAAAATTCAGCTGTTTTACAAACAAAGGCAAAATATTGCGGCCAAACTAGGTAATGCGAACGTGACGTTCACGTAAATTGAGTAAACATTGTGCACCTGACGTTCTGCTGTTCACCTGTTGAACTGCGTAGGTTTCGCTTCGCAGACTTCGCACAGTGCCACTACACTGTCGTGTCGAAATAACTGAAGATACCTTATTTCGCGAAGTACAGTGATCGGGAACTAAAAATAGAAAAACAAAGACGCGCATAAAACTAAATAAATTGCAAATATTGCACTCGCCCTTTAAAGGTGAGTGGAAGAGAAAGCAGAATCAATTTATCTTGCTGCCTCACACTCAGAGAAAAATGATAGATACTAAACTTGCAAACACACACAATTGACGTGCAGGTCAGCTGCAGAACGCTTTACANGAAGCTTCAACGACCCAATATTGACAGATGGANTTTACGACGGAGATTTCTGCGAAGAGCGAGAGGAGCGTTTTGGATTTCAGCCCTACCCGGTCCCAGACTCTCACCATGTATTTTTCGGGAAAAATACTTTCTCGTTTTTCAGTTTTTCACCTATACAATTTCTTTCAATTTTGTGCAAATGCCTCGAAACAAACTTTTGCTTTTGCTGGGATAAATCGTGTTGCGTCCAATCAAACCTTCGTTTGTACAATTAAGTTAAACTCGTCATGGAAAACTTTGATGTGCTTGCGGGGATATTTTGCTTCAGTGTTGTTTCGACTTCTCCCTTTATTTGAGTCTCTTAAAAATACACGCGGCCTGTTGGTTGCAAAGCTTTTGGCAAGGGTTTATTGCACAGGCGGGTCTAAATCGAGTTTGTTCTTGTCCGTTCACAGCTAATCCGATTAAACATTTGTTGGTAATTTACCCCTTCCTTGTGCTGATTTTGCAGCACGTTTGTTCGGCTTTTGGAAATCGAACACACGAAAAATCAATGAAGGCAATTCAACACAGAAGAGAGCAAAATTCCAAATGATGGAACTAGTTCCATCTTTCAGTGGCTATCATGTTGGCATTAACCAAGTTCAGGAGAACAACCCTGTAGCCACAGGGGAAATCGGAGGCAGTGCTCCCCAAATTTTGTTGTGCCCAGAAAATATTTTGTAAACATACAATAAAAACCAAAATTTTGCTTCCGTAAACCTTGAAACCTGGCTACGGGCCAGCAGGAGAATGTATTGATGCATTTTATTGTGTATTTAAATCCTGGGACTAAGAAATTGGACCAGGTTTATGGATGCCTAATCAAGCTCCTTGCAACTGCTGAGCACCTGTTTGCGGTCACAACTGAACTGCAACAGTTAAGTAGATCCTCCGCCGAGCCATGCAAAGTGGCTAACCAATTTTAAGGAACAAATTTCCAGCAGACGAAGCAACGTTGCAGAGCTTTGTCATTCGCTGTCAAGTTCGTGCAGTTAGTGCACATATTTATACACCAAAGCGGCGGTGCTTTTCCCTCACATCGGCCATATCAAACTTATATTATCTGTAACGTTGCTAACCTCGAGCTTCTTGATTGTGCATATAGTTCCAAGCGCATTAATACCACTAACGGACAGAAAACAATTAGGTAAATCACATTGTGGTTGTGTGCCATCACAATTAAATGACAATAAGTAGTCATCTGTATTTAATGCTTTAGCAAACGCAAGTTACAATAGGGGTGCTCGATGGTCATCATTACACGAAACATCCATGCTTATGTTTGCGCAATTATTGCGAAAGTGTGTGAACCATCAGCAGTAATGAGGCGCGTCATATTTGTCTTGTCACAAGAACTGTCGAGTCATATAAAATTCAACATTTTCCCTAAGCTTTCTTTGGCTAAAAAATGGCGCCCAACGTTGTTTCAGCACGTATGCTACCAGGCCCCTTTGATCTAAACATCTTTCAGTTGCCCCAACAAAAGCCAAAGTAAAAGTAGAGGCCAACTGCCACGATCGCAATATGTAAATATCACACTAAACTACGATTGTGTCTAATGTATTGAGCGCTGCTGGTCCCTCAGTGAAAAACAATGTCTCAGTTCTAACTCAACGTCAAGTGGAACGCGGATCCTGAAAATTAGCATGAACACCACTAACCTACTGCGCACAGTCACAATAGAAAATGTGCACCAATATTAATCATTGGCGAAACAAAAAAGCATGTAAAATGTACTGATTTAACTCCTTTAAGGTTACAGCCATGGTAATGAGGTATTTTTGTTTGCCTTTGTTGAACAGGACAGGCCTTCAGGGTAGTTCGCTACGAAAAGACCAAAATAAGTCAACAGTACCAGCTCTGAAATGCAGGCAATCGTCTGTGAAGAGATTTCTTTTTGAAACCAACAAAAATACCTCAACCCCACTCTGCCTCAGTACAAAACGTCGGCGACATAGGTGTGCTGGGTGGGCTAAGGTGGCCATGACCCCCAAATTTTTAGCATTTCTTGTCATTTTGTGCTTTGAGAGGCAGTGTCCCAAACAAAATACTGTTGCTCGCCTCAAGTCCACAGATTTGTTCCCCCTACCTGATCGGTGATGTCACATTTCCCGTTTCAACAATCGCTGCATCACCACGAGCTGTCGCCGATGTGACGAGCTAAAGTTCATCCACAAGCGCGGTTTCTAACAGCCGGACAAACGTGGGGCGAAAATCAAGGCAAGGATAGGTTGAATTTAAAGCAAATGCTTAATCGGATTAGCTGCATCCAACACGATAGGAACGTAGGACTTTCCCCTGCAGCGACGAACATCGTTTGTTTCGAGGTAGTTGCAAAAAATTGAAATCAAATTTTCATAAACAAAACTTAACAAAGAGAAATACTAATTTTAAAACAATAATGTATGGGTTAGAGTTTGGAGTAACTCCACCAACGGCTCCACCCGCTCCTCGTAGAAATCCCTGCCGTACACCCAACCTATTACTATTGACCAGCAGTGCCGGATTAAGGTAGCGTGGGCCCCTAAGTTCAAAACACACTTCAACAAAGTGAGCAACTGTTAAATCATAAATTCTGTGGGCATCCATCCATGTGACTACCATTAGACATACTGAGTTTCGTTAAGTAAGAAAAACCTGGTGGACATTATGGGTTAGATAGTAGAGATGGCACGGGCCAGCACTTTTGCAGCCCGGCCCGCCCGGAGCTAACAAGAAACCGCCCGGCCCGGCCCGGGCTATGCTAAACCACAACTTATTTTCTGGTCCGGACTGGCCCGTAATATACTGTAACCTCAAATGCAAAGTAACAACACTTAAGTTTTCAGTTCATTGTCCTTTCGACTATAAAACCATGTAGTCTTAATGGTTATAGGTCCGCCAGAGGACTTTCACTATTGAAAACCTGATCTGTCCACCGCCTGTAACGTGACACTAAAGGCGGCTTCACACAGAATCCGGTTACGGCTTACGATCCGGTTATGGCCAACGGCAGTCTTCCCATATGCAGCAAGAACACCATCACCGACAACACCGGCAATCCGGCTTACTTAAAACAATTTTAAGCCGGAAGCCGGTCAAAACCGAGAAAATTCACCCGGAAGACTGCCGCCTTAACACACGACAAGTGTGTGCTGAGCTACACTACCCTTGCTAGTAACATACTCAACCTAAACCTTCATCTAAACCTAACCTTAAACTTGGGGTCCCAAACGGGTATATGTACCCCTAGGCTAGCAGGGGTGCGTTCGCCTATCTGAAGGGGTACATTTAGGGGTTAGCAATAGAAGGGAAAAAATGTGTTCACATATTATTCATTTCTAGATATTTAATTATACATCAGTAAATATTATTTTCAAAATCACTATATGCTTATATTGGGAAAAAATACATCCTTGTTATTTTCCACAGCCTTTTTGTCATGAGAAATTTTAGAAGTACATGCTCATCTATCGAAATGCTGAAGGGGTACATGGCCAGAGAAAGTTTGATAACATTAACACCTGTCCTAAACCTAAACCCAGTCCCGTCGCCACGGGGCAGCCTTGGTGAGCAAGCTCCAAGTCCACCAAATTGAAACATGAAACACTATAAATCAGTGGAGTTTTTGTCAATTTTTACAATGTCAGGCCACCCCGCAGAAACGAAAAGTCCCCCTATTGAAAACTTTCTGGCGACGGTTCTGCCTGGACCTCGGCGACAGCGGCAGACTATAAATGAAACTGTTTGTTGCTTTGATTGATTCATAACATGGTCAGAGCCGGATTAAAGGGTGGGGTCCGAGGCAATTTTCACTGGAGGGCCCCTATGACGTATTTCATGACGTCATCGTTTGCATAATTTATTTTTTCGCTGATTCGCAACGTTCTCGTTTCCTTTTTCCTGTAGTCGATTATGCGCCTGCCTTATTAACTCGATTGTTAGCCGCCTTTGATTGTAAACCACACTTGAACATAGGTTACCGAAGCCTCTGAGATGCATTCGTGACGTTCGCGTACTCGTGCGTTCCCGTATTAATGATGCTTGCACCACTACAACTGTCTTTTTTATCATAATTCCTCCTGTGACGGATGTGCACGTGATGCTGAAGACAATCGAATGCGAAAGAATAATTTGGTCGACAAAAGGTAGCCAAGGAAAGACTGAGCATCATCCATACCTTTCGATAAAGTAAAATAATAAAAAATGTAAGCCGCCCTTGACTGTAAGCCGCATGAAATGATGAAAAAAAAACTTTATAAACCGCGGCTTATAATCGAATAAATACGGTGCTCAANTGCACATACAGTTAGCTGTGAGAAGAGAGTTTATGATATAAACACTACAGTGTATCTCACTAAGAANAAGTATTTCCACAGGCTAGAGAGTGACTCGGCAAGAAACAACATTCACCCGAACAATAAGCAGAAGCCAGAGATTACAAACGAAAACACCAGAAAAACAACATGTTCAACGTGGCCAGCCAGTCTGAGCATAGGTGTAGGAGCAGGCAAATTTTGGGGGTTCGAACAATTTTTGCCCAAATTTCCACAAACTTGCCCGAAAAATACTCCAAAGAAAATGACCTCCAAAAAAACAAATTAAAA
>JGI24022J15233_10008722_pt1 | contig 11360 bp, 4 predicted proteins | sample Ectturendosymbi2_FD_15233 | JGI IMG/M metagenome (IMG submission 15233)
CCCCGACCCCCCGCCTTGTACGCCTATGGCCCAGACCGTTCATGTCCTGCCTTCGTGGTGATTGTGTCGGGATTTCAGTTTCGTAGTTTGAAATTATTGTACTCCTGGCTTTGATCAAAATGACTTTGCGCGGTAGAGATTTCAATAATTGCATAGTGTAGTCGAAAAAATTCGCCAGCTGTCTATCTGTAAGTCTGCCAAATGTAGGCATGGTCTTTAAAGTATAATGCTTCATGTTTAAGTGTTGTACATATGTAATTTTTCCCGCGAAATATTATAGCGGAAGAATGAGGCGTGAGAATGAGTGGTTTTTGATGGCGTCCCTACAGAAGACTGAAAAATTCGCTGAGAAGTTGTAATGAAAAATTTTAATGGGTTACAGCTGGTGTGGCAATCTTCTTTCTTTTGGTTGAGTCCCTTTAATCTTATTTCTTCTCCAAATAAGGTTGACCTTATAATGTATGTCGCGTTTGGTTGATATGATGTGATTTACAGTTAATGAACTGTCTTTCGTGCGCTGTGGGTTTCATATATTTTTATTTCCATGTATTTGCCTCACACTCATGGTCTATGACGCAAGAGAAATAGAATAACAAAAAAGCACAAAGTTGGTTAGCATGGTCGTCGGAAGAGGGGAAGGGAGGGCCTTGCCCCCCCGGATTTTGAAATTTGATATTTTTCTATTCACCTTTGGCCCCTCCCCTTGAAAAAATCATTATGGTTACCTGTGGAAAAATTCACTAACGGCCCCCTCCTGGCAAAATCCTTCCGACGCCCATGTTGGTTAGTCATAGCGCATTGCAGAGCAGAGGTTAGTTGATAATAATAAAATACGTTGCAAGCATTTGAAACCTTGATCGGAACAGTTTGCATGCCTCTGAGCGCCATTGTGCATCCCCATTTGACTTATCTTTCACGTTTTCTCTGTAGCCTGTTTACCTCAAAGTTTTGATCTCGCACTACTGGATCCCTGCAATACGATGGGTGAATGACGCTACAGCTGGGGTGCTGTTAAAGTGTTTTGCTCCTCTCAACGTTGGTCGTGTGCAAACACCGGCTCTGTAATGCGCTACTGTATGGCTAACCAATTTTGTGCTCTTTTGTTGTATGATTGCGTCTGTAATATGGACCACGAGTGTTTAATAAAAAAATATTAGTGTTAATATAAACAGTCAACACTGAGAGAGGAGCAAAACACTAACACAGCGCAACATCTATTACTACATTCACTCATCGTCATACAGGAATCTGGCAATGGGAAAGAAAAGACTATTGCAGCACCAGGTTTTGATGTAAGCAGCTAACAAAAAATCAGATGGGGGTACTCAGCGACCCACAAGAGCAAGTAAATTGTTTTGATCATGGTTTCAAATGTTTTAGCGAGATATTTAGCTTGAGATTGACAATCGTTTGCTTTCACTAAATACCACGGCCAGCAAGACTTTAAAGTTTTTTGTGATAAACTCAAAATCATCTTCACTAGTTATGCCGTGAGTAACTTCCATGAATCCCATTTCTCTCGTTTGTTCGGCTGTGCAAACTTGGCGACACGTTAGTTCCAAGCCCTATTGGCAAATCCTGAACTTGGGGCCTGGCGGATGTGTGAATTATTGACGCGGTTATCCAAATTACGTCATCAATGAATCTACTGGGAAGTTCCGCTTCACTGAACGCATTCAGCAATCGGTTGTAGGATGTAATGCACAGTAATGTTTGCCAGTGAAACAGAAACAGAGCGACTATCACCGGTTATAATTCCGTTTTTTGAATGTAAAATAGGTTGCCATATTGGGGTACAACGTATGAAGGAATATTTTGTTCAGTTCGGGACCTTTGATTTTCAGCTCTTTACTTTGTAGTTTGGCGGTCTTTCCAGTTGAGCTCATCTCCAATGTATTGATGGCTGTCTTGACAAAAGTGGTCAGGACCAGTTTTACAAACGTTTGCTGTAATAGGTTTCACGATAAATTCTGAAAATTCAGTAATGCATGAGGTGCTGATGTTCTCAACAGATTGTAACAAGTTTACCTGTACTTTTTTTTACATCAATGTTCAACAAACACTTCGTGGTTAACTTGTGTGTTTGAAAAGGGAGTAACCCTTTGCCGGTGTATTGTATCGAAAAAAATTGCACTGATGCACCGCTGACGTTGCGGTACGTCCTGTTTCGTTCCAGTTGTGTCCAGTAGCAGTCTATCACTAACTTCACCCACAATATTTTATTCAACAACAAAATAGTTACAATCTTTTCTCATTTTATTAAAGTAAGCGTCGCGTTTGTTTATGCGCACATTCATTTTTTCAATCTACTGCAGTTCTGTGATCATTATAGTATTGCAATTTTCGTAATTAAGAAATGCAATCTACCCGTCCATATTCGATCGGCAAATGATAATTTTCCTCTCTTATGTTAGTCTGCTCAGTTTGCTTGAACTGTCTCTTCGTTCCTTTGGTGAATTTTTCTTGGTTTGGTATGCGTCCAATACCAAAGGTTGTGGAACTGAAGATAATGCTTGTCTTAATTCTCACAGGCATACGACATACACTCACGTTGCTTCTTACAGCAATATAACCCGACTCAAAAGCACTAAGAATTGAAAATTGTAATGAATATTTCATCATTAACATGTTTCTGGAAGGGAGTTCATTTGAGAGTTGACTCGTTGATTGCAATAATATTTTGATTCTTTTAAGCTAGAAAACGTATCTATATGCTTGTCGTTGTTTTATGATTTGTATTTTCCTTCACTTACCAAAGATAAAAATATAAATTACAATGCAAATGTTTTTCAAAAAATTTAAACTTTATTACCTTTACCGTGCATTCAGTTCACAAACCTTTAGTACCATTGCATCATTATCAACAGCAGTAATTGCCAACCGTTTTTGTCACTGCTTTTATTAAGTAGACGACGCCGCAGAAAATGCGGATGAGATTTTTCAAAAATGAGGATTTTTTGTCCTTGAATAGCTTTGTCAAGTTGACTGATGATGCATAATGCAATAGGGCTTCGTTAATAAAAGCTGTTCCAATACCAGCCATCAACATATTCAGAAAGTTCAACTGGATCCGTCAACGTTCCTCCTTTGACGAGCTTCATGACATGGTTTAAGCATCGAATATAAAGGAAAAGCCAGGTTTTGTTATGGCCCCAAGATTTAATGTTCGTAAAACTTCAAAACATTACATCAGTTTGCTGAAAGACAAACATCTCTGCTCAAATGATATTGGTTACAGATTGCCAGTTTGTGGGAGTGTCATCATCACTAAGACGGTTTTCTGTTATAATAAAATTTTACCAGTTTTAGATTCAGTGTATCAAATGAAAGCTGTTACTTTAGCTTTAATGCGATAGAAATAATTAGCCATAAACCATTTATTAACACGATTTTGAAAGGTATGGACATTGGCGGTAAGAAAAACAGTTGATAATGCAAAGAACAGTTATCAAGTGTCACGGAAGTAAATATTCGAGTACCTTGTAAGACAATAGAATATATAAGAACAGTGTGGATAGAAGTTCTGAAAGGTGTTTTTGTGACAAGATTGCCATCTGAGAAAGCACATGATGAAGTTTTGTTTCAGGTTTCATTTATGTTGTATTGGCCAAATTCTCATTTTCTTTTTGTCTGTTAACATTTCTATTGTGTTCCCCTTAAAGTCATGTGAGTCAATGACTATCAGGTACTGAATGCGAGGTCTGTCTAAAAACTACAGGCTTTCCGCGACCGACCTTGGGTTACTGACGATAACGATAGACCTACTGCGGCCTAACAGCGTTTACCACTGCCTACTTATCCACAGGCCTGGTCTAATAAGTGAATACTCTAATAAATGAATACTCTAATAAATGAATAGTCTAATAAATATACACTATAATAAATGAATACTCTAATAAATGAATACTCTAATAAATGAATACTCTAATAAATGAATACCAACCGATGTCCCACTCGCTCCTGTAAAAGGCTTACCCTGTGTTTATTATTGCTTTGATGAATTTTCCAGAAACAAGCTGTCACTCAATTGTTTTCTGGATGTTGTGCTGACTGTTATAAAATGCGCGTGGTAAGGGGGGCTGATATACAACTGGCGTATGTCATGATTGATATTTCAGAGATACGATTTCACACGCGTTCAGACCAGCGAATATAGAACTGTGTGAAATGCGGGAAATGTTGCTATAACGTGCTTTCTTGTTAAGGCAGCTGATATCGACCGTTGAAAAGTTTTGAGCAATTTTGTTTCCACTGTAGGTTGCATGCATCAACATGCTGAATATCGTAATCGTGTCAGACAAGTAACTCTGAATTTAGTGGCTTCATTTAATAAGTAAAGAAGTATGCATGTTTGATAGTCTATACTTGTATTTTAGCATGCCGCAGTAGGCCTGCATTTTCTAGAAAAATCGCTGATTGCCTGAGAGTTCTTGTGCATGAGCTGGCGAAGCTGAAGGGTGGGGTTGATCGTGGATGTGTATTTGGCTCGTGGGCTCTCTTGTATGTCGTAACTAATCGAGTGATATTTGTTAAGTTATTATTTTGGCAGTGATGCAAACGGCTAAGCGTATGCATGCGCGATGTTGACAGATTAATATGGCATTGCTTTTTAAATAGATAGTGGAGATGGGCACTGCAAGAGCCTTTAAATGTCATCTTCACTCAACCAAAATCTAAATGTGCACTCACTGTACAACAAATTATTAGCGTCGTTATCTTCTATGCATTTCACATAACTATAAAAATTGGGTTACATTACATAACGTGGAAACTGCAAACACGGTTTCGCGTATCAACAAACTGATCACACACTTTAATTTTTATTACGTTTGAATGTCTTGGCTGTCAGGAGTTCATATAACTAGCCCTGATGATCAAAATGTGTTTCATATTTGCCATTTGGTGAAGAAAAAAATAAGCTTTGGCACATTTGCTTTTGAGCGGGAATTGTTTCAATTTTTCGTGTTGCTACAGACAAACTTGAAAGCAGAAACGTCTTAGAAAGGCCGTTGCATTTCACATGCAGGTTCCAAAAGTCTAAATCCATTGTAAAGTTCTGTGCATATCGTCTTAGAGTCTTTGAGTTGGAGTCAATTGCATAACAATGTATGTTCTATTAACTATAATAAAGAAAAGTGAACAGGTCTACCACGTTTCATCGTCTTTAGCAAACGCAGAACAAAATCTAATTGGGTCCAGTGCTTGCTTTTGCAATAGCTGCGAACAAAGATAATTGCTGGTGGTTCTCTGAAGCTCTCTTCTCCTTGCATCACTATCGGTCGACTTACACCCGGTTTACTTTTTAGCGGACAAGCACCTAAAGACTGTGATGTTGTTAATGTTGCTTTATAAACATTTTGATTGCACTTGAACGATCATTTCTGATCAGAGCATGGTCGAGAAAATCGTTACGGAGAAAAATTGAATGGTCGAGAAAAAATGAAATTTGTAAATTTGTTACTGTCTATCGTTTATTTATTTGCTATTACTTTTTCATCTCAGCTAGAAAATTTTTGCAACAGCTCCAGTGAAAAGCGGTGTCTTGTAAATTGCATGACGAACGAAACCAGTTCAGCTTCAGGAAACAATGAACGAAACATATTCTGCATCCGGTAACTTTTCTTCTGATGTAAAGCTAAATGGTTCTGAAAGCTTGTTCAACACAAGGTAGGTTTATTAAAGTTTTAAGGTTTAAAATCCATTGAACATTACTCAGCGGTAATTGATGCTTCTTCGAAAATGTGTAAGAGAGCAACTGAAGAAAATTGTTTGACTAGCATTCATACAATAACAAGATGGTACTTTTGTACCTTTCGGTGGAGCTTTCATTGGAATTTTGTTCAACAGAGTGTATTAAAAAAGTTGATAACGATACATGCATGATGAACTAGATCAGGGTTTCTCAAACGGGGCCCTCGGGCCCCCTTGGGGGCGACGGAGCGGTTCTCTGGGGGCCACGAGCAGAGACCTTCACTAGGTAGCTTTGCCATGATATTGCATAACCCAAGTGTCACGATATATTAAGTATTCGCCAGTTAAACTTCGAAGGTGGCCACGGCTCATAAAAGTTTGAGAACCACTGGACTAGATACTTTGCTAGACGAATGTCAGTGCTACTGCGATTTCTTACATTCAAAGTACAGAAGTGGACTTTTAAAGATTCGCATAGGAGCAAGTGGCATTTCGTGTTAATTTTTTGTCAAATTCATAATAATTCATAAAAAAGGTTTTTCACTTTTGAGAACACAGACAACCTTCACTTGACTGCGCAACCAAGAACACTTTTTGGGACGACACACATATCAGTATTGAGCCTGTATGGAACATATGTGTGAGGAAGTACCGTTTCTGACTTGTTTTGGATACCAGCTATAATATTTTTTCATTGAAAGTTCGTGCATTTACGCACGAACACGATGAAGAGAAGGAGCGGATTAAAATTTGGAGAATTTATTTGGACTTGAAATAGATGTTTTGCAAAGCTGGCAAAACATGGAGAACTCTCAAAAACGGCCTCGTGTTGAAACCGTTTTCCTGGGCAAAGCACCCGCTGCCGAAAAACCTTTTTCATGTGTAAAAATAAACGGAAATAAGAATTGATATTTTATTTCAAAAAGAATTACAAATTGAATTCCGTTTCGTTCATGAAAACTAATTCCCTAACTTTCTTTCAGGCCTGAGTTTGTACTCTTTGGGCCAAACGCGGTCATTTCCTGTACAGTTTTTTTGATGTCATTGACAATCTTTTGCTTGTTGGCGAACCTAACAACGATTCATGTGATAGTGAAGTCATCAAAATTACGGTAGGTATTGACGTCGCAAAATACAGCAAATACAGCTGCAAACAATGTAGTTTAAAAATGTTGCATATTTCTCTTTGAGGAAATGTGATTTTGCATGGTGCTGAGACAGTATTTAAGTAATTTCGTTTATGTAAGTTGAATATCTTCATGAAATTTGAAATATATTGCTGGTACTCAAACATTTATTGCTAAAGGCTTGTGTTACAAGGAGGATTTTGAAGAAAATAACTGGGACAATAAATGGATTGGAAAAGCTCCCGCAGGATGTCTACAAGAACTTACTTTTCAAAAGCACTCTTTCCAAGCAGATAAATTAGCTCTTCTGGCGATTATTTTATTATTAGCCGACGTTTCGCCCATCTATTCAAGTGGGCTTCCTCAGGGCAGGGCAAACATTTTAAATGTTGCTGTTCAAGTTGGTTAAGCCCACTTGAATAGGTGGGCGAAACGTCGGCTAATAATAAAATAATTGCCAGAAGAGCTAATTTATCTGCTTGATTTGAAACCTGGTGGCAATTGCCACGATATACAACATGTGTAGCAAAAAGAACAGCTTTCTTTTCATTTTCTTTTTTGGTTAAGCAACAGCAAGCAAGAATATATTTGCGAAAAATCCATTCACTGCATTTTAATCCAACAATGCATAAACCTGCGTGTATTAACGCAGTAGTTTTCATCAAATTTTTCCAGCCAAGCTCATGCCAGCGTTTGCCTAACTTCAACGTCATAAGCATGTTCTAATTGTCCTGTTTCTAATGTGTTTTTATAACATGCGCAGTTTATTAAACGTAATACACATCTGCTGCTGGAAATCTAAAATGAAGATTTTAAAATCTTTTTACTCAAGAACAGTGTATGCATTCAGGTCGCCATTCAACTACATCATTGCCAGCCTGTGTGTGTCAGACTTCATATCCGCCTTGATTAGTCCATTGTTCTTTTACAAGATGTTCTGGGGTTTCTGGAGTTGGAAAGCGTCATCGTTTCTGTGTAAGGTGAGCACACACAAAGACCCAACTTTATGTCGAGGATGAATTCTACAACGAAGAAGTGCTTGTTTTAATTTCACAATATCATCCAACCAACCAGAAAATTGAAGTTTTCAAAGTTTTATCTTTCAACGGAAAAACCATGTGTTTTCTGCCTGAAACGATAGATCAGAAGATCCTGATCGCAAAGTTTGGAATGACGCGTAGTTTTCATTATTTTTCTTGAAAGTAAGGTAAATTTTCTGTTTTTGGTATGGCTGCTGTTTATGTGTGTAACCGTGAAAGCTTGGTTTTCCAAGAGCGACAATTTAAAATAATAAAAAAATTAAATATTTCATCAAACCGAATGAAAAGAAGTAAAATGTGGTTGTTTTCTAATAAAGGTTTTGTGGGGAGGATATGAAGCAACATTAATTGCAACTGCTATCCACATACTTTGCTTTTCACTTCTGCGATTGTTTTCAATTGCCCTGCCTCACCGTCACAAGGATATTACCGTAAATGTCGGAAAGGTAAGGATATAATCCCTTTGTACTGATTTTGCAAATGTTGGGTGGTTACAACCAACATTAAAAAAGTCAAACCATGTGAACTATGCTGTGAGGCAGTTAACCTATCAAGCAAAGCTATTTTTCTTCATTTTAAATGTTGCTGTTCAAGTTGGTCAAAGTAAGTACTCTCTGCAAAGGTGTAAGCAAGAAATCGATCTGCAAATTTTTGAATAGGAAAATCTATTTCACGTAAAACTACGCATCCCCAGTCTTAAACTCTTAAAATAGAATCTATTTGAATTTTATGTTAAGACTGATTATGCGGAGTTTTACGTGGAATCAATTTCCTATTAAGATTTTTGCAGATCGCTTCTTTTCTTACCCCCGTCTGGAGAGTATTTACATGCATATAGATATGTGCAAGTTTGAATCATCGCAAACAGATGAAAGCTGAGCCCAGTTGGCTGATTCCTGGAACGCTTACAGAAAACCTAGAGCTTTATTGTGCTGATTCAACTGTAATTATTGAATGCATGAAGTGAAAATTTAATATATATGTTTCAAGTTGTGGGATCAAATTCGGTTCTAAAAATGTTTGCGCTACTGTGGTTGGGAACACAGTACACTAGTACTTTGTTGGTTGACTTCAGTAAGGGTGCTTACAATAAAAAAAGAAATTCTTTAGATGTGTGCACTGACTGCTTGGACGTTGGCAATCGGATGTGGGCTTGTACCGCTTGCTCTGTGGTCGGAAACAACTTTAATGCTGGGTGGAGTAACCCCAGGCACCTGCACGATTTCTAGCAGATGGTAAATTATAACTGAGATCGTTTGAAATTATCCTCTGTCATTTGCTTTGGTAAACGTATTTAAGTAGGTTTCTTCTCATAGAATATGTTGAATATTGAATATGGTTTAGATTGCTTTTACTTTGAATTATCATGTTAAAGGTTACATTCCAGTTATTCGAAATCATTCGTCTTATTTGAGAAATTGAGAAAAGGACTATATTGTGACAAAAATCTGCAAAACAAGGAAGTCATGCCTCAGCAAAGTGCAGGTTGTTGCAGTATTTTAAATGTTCAGCAACACAATGTCTCTATGAAGGTTCAAAGTCGGAGGTTTTATCGTCCAAACCTGAAAACGACATTTGAAAGCAAAATAATCTGCTTTGCATGGATTTGGATTATTTATTAGAATACGGAAAGTGTGTTTGCATTAGCAGTGGAATTAAGTGATTTATCAAGCTGAAACCTAAACCAGTGGTTTTTAACCTTTTTATCATACCTTACCCGTTTATCAGACAAGATAACCAGACTTACCACCAATGCACTCAATGGTGCTCATTTATTAAAAATACGAAATTAACAAACTCTTACAGTTTAGAATAACTTATCAAAATTTACATTTGCTGCAATTTATGGTTCAGTACATTTACCCCAATGGAAGATGGAAGATGAAATTTACCCCCAGATGTAAATTTACTCCAGGTTAAGAACCACTGAACTAAACTCACATTTTTGTTTTATTCTCTATTCAAGCAATACTATATAGTGGTTTTGGGAAAAATGTTTATGCGTATTGTATAGCTCATGATAATTTTCTTTTCCGTACTTTAATACTACTCTGTTGCATGCATGACTATCACCTCGAAAGTATTCGCAATTTTGTTTATTGTACTTTAGGCCGAAGAGATATTATATGATTACATTTTGAAATTGTTTTGGGAAATAAAGGAACAAACTTTCGTTCACGGAACTTTGGAAATGACAGGAAAAAATACACAAAGTTGTGCTATTTCTATTCCGGAGCTTTGGCGATAGAGTCTTCATTGACACCAATGTCCTCGCAGCTTCTTACTTTATGTTTACATTCTTGCAAATGCAGAAAACAAAAATCCTTTCACAAAGCAATTGTTAGTTCTAAAATTTCATGATCAAATAGCTTTGCCTAGTCTCATGTTTACTTGGTTATTTGTAATATTCATGGGAACTGCTATGTGAAACAATCAAAATTGCTTATGCTTTCGATCAGGACTTTACAGTTTAAGATGTACGCTTCTGCCGGGTATCCTGTTCTCATTTATGTCCCATCAATTTTGATCATGGCTTCATCAACCATCTCCTCCGCAATCATTTTGAATAGAAGAAGAAAACGGAAAAGACTTAAAGGTGAAGAAATCGATTTCATTTTAATAATTTTACATATACAACAGTTGTTATATAACAGTCTGTAGTAGTGTGTTGTTTTCTTTGACGAAATAATGGCTCACACTGTTAATAGAGCATGCAGCATTGCGTAGAACAGGCGTCGGCAACCTTTCCCAAGCTGCGGGCCTAAAACAAACTCTGCATGGTCTGCCGGGCCGTACTAATTTTCCACCAACAACTCCGGTCCCTTCACTGTTTATGATGTTCATTAAACTTGGTGTATTTATGTAATTTTGATCAGATTAACTCTTGATTTTCACAGTTCATAACGGAAGCACAAAATACGACATGCAGCATTTTATAGCACAGCATTAATGTGGTATTTGATTTTTCTGTTTGAAAGTTTCTGAAGTTCAAGTGGTAAGGTAAGTTGGATTAGGCGGGAACTAGGCCTATTACACATTTCAAGTGGTCATCATTACTTTATGTTTTGAACTTGTTCTTGCTTGGTTTAATTGACGAAAAGAATTGTTCACGCGCATGTTTGCTGCCAAACATTGATGCCATCTTTTTGGCATGATTAAAAAGTTGAGATATTGTTTGCATTCAATATATTTAAAAAAAATAAAAGTTAAGTAGTGATACACCTTCGGCGTGAAATTTTGATTTAACTCGTTACTACACTCAGAGGTTTAACGAGAACGGAGCAAGGGCATTGTCCCTTAAGGGAACAATACCCCTGGAGCCGAATCACTGGGTGCGCAGAAAAGTCCCAACAATCTCGCAACTGGCTAGTACTTTCTCCAAAATACACTACATTTAATCCCAATGTCCTTAGGTTTGAACATGGGGACGCCAAACTTGTTCCTTTCCCGGGCACTGTTGTAGACCCCCGGGGCCAGGGTCCACACACATTTTGGGGACGTA
>JGI24022J15233_10008723_pt1 | contig 11359 bp, 5 predicted proteins | sample Ectturendosymbi2_FD_15233 | JGI IMG/M metagenome (IMG submission 15233)
TGTGGGCCCGCCCTTACCTGCGGCCCGCCCTGTTCTGTAGACTGTCAGCCCGCCCTTTTCTGCAGCCAGCCAGCATGCTGTGTTGTGCAACCTGCTGAAAATCCATGTTTTTCAATTGGAAACACAGCTTTCCAGCCTGCCCGGCCCTATGTTTAGTGTTATCCCAAGCTGGGGTATGCAACATTTTTGTAATTGTAACATTAATAGGTAGTTTCATTTGTTCAACTTCCAAATGTATGATAATAAATTAAGATATTTATCTACTTTTTGTGTGCAAAGGTGTAACACCGAGACGTAATTTGGGTAAAAAATGTTAGTTTTTTGGAAGTGGCTGTGGAACCACCTGTGGATCTTATTTCAAAACTTAATCAACCATACTGCCTCGCATGATGCAGTTCGAATAAAGCGGTCAGTTTGTTGTTCGACTGACGTTGATCTGGTAACCTAACAGATAAATACCAAGTCTGCCGTGCTGATGGTTTATTGGTTCTCCTCTCACCTTTTTGACTTTTGTTTTGGTAGTGGTTGCAGGTTTCAAATCATTAGACCACTTTTTCAAACTCCAGATTTAGAGGTTTAGTTTTGGGATTAAATTTAAAGTAAAGTTTAGGGGTTAGTGTTAGCATTAGGTCAGCATTGGGGTTAGCGCTGCGGTTAGGATTAAGATTAGAGTCATGGGTGTTGGGAGGGGAAGCCTTGATCCCCTTGGATTTTTAAAAGTTTAGCAAAAAAGGTTGTTTTCTTAGTTTCCAGGGAAAAAAACAAGTTTCACCACTTTCAGCCACCTACAAACATTTTGGAAAATACCCCTAGTTTCACCCCTGGAAAAAATACGACGCTCATGGTTAGGATTAGGTTTCACATTGTCTTTTTACCTTTAATATGTTTCTACCAAGCCTAGTGCATTCTTGTCACGCGTTACTGTCAGACATACTTTTCTTCTTTAAAAGACAGTGGTTACAGAACCACCTGTGGATTTTTTTGTTTGAAACCTTATTTGAATGGCACTTGTAATGCGACAGTAACACACAACAAGAGTACAGTACACTTGTTAGAAATGTACTAAATGTGAAAGGTAAACCATAACTCTAACCATAGCCCTAACGCTACGCTAACCCATAAACCTAAACTTTAAGAAGTCGTGAAAAAAGTAAAGAAAATCTGGTACCATGAATTGAAATGTGCAATAGGTCATTACTACCAAAATGAAAGTTGCCAAGGTAAAAGCCCAGCTGAAAACCATTGGCATAGCAGACCTAAAACAAATCTGCTATGCTACCAGGGTGACGATGCTTGGCGTTTTATTTGAACCGCGTTATGTAAGACGGTGCAGGTCGAATAAGGTTTAAAACATGAAGTTCCACGGGTGGTTCCATCGCCACTTCCTTCCAAAAACCTACTATAAAGTTAAAAGTAAAATAAGCAGCACACTTCTACAGTTAGCTGTAAACTTTCTTTGACTCAAAGTAAATGAACAACAATGGAATTTCAGGACTTAAACAAAACTGAAGAATAATTTGATGGTTTGAAGACTAAAGAATAAATTGAAATCAATAGCTGAATAATATTTTGAAATCAGTAAATTTTGTTTGACTAATTTCTCGGCACCCAACCTGTTTCTGATGTTGGACCATACTAAACACTTTTGAAAAATATGTTCTATAGATGCTGAAGTAGCAGGATATGTACATAAACTTGATATAAAAGTGCAAAAGTTGTGGGAGTGGCTTTTCTTTGTTTGCTGTGTGCATGCTTGCTAAGCACCAACCACTTTGATGTGGAGTAAACTGACCAACAACACTTGGCAAAATCAAAGATGGTACATTTATTTATCCTCAATTTTGAATGACATAATACGTGTAACAATTATTGTTGTATAATTATATAAATGGTGATGTTGCGTGATGCAATAAAAACACTTCAGAACATGGTTTTTGTGTTTTTCTTTAAAAAAAAGAACAAAAACTTATCTCCATGAAAAACCCTGGTGGGTTGTTTTTTTGTTTAAAATCTTGGGTTGTTCTGAACCCTGGTGGTAAAAGACTAAAACAAATCTTTCTCTTTTTTTCTCAGATGTAGCTAAGTTTTTATGGTCTCTTTTTTTCTCAGATGTAGCTAAGTTTTTATGGCATAATCCTTTTCCACATGGCAAGGATATAGGCAGGTTGTTTTGCTGTGAACTCTTTTGTGGTGGGCAGGTTTTTGTTCTAAAAAGTAGTGTAGTTTTATGGTTGTGTAATTAGCGGGGATGGATGTCTTTTGTGAAATAATTGCAGCACTGAATTGTGAATTTTTGAAAGCACAAAATTATTTTATATAACAGTTCTTCATTTTTAAGAGACATCATTTGCAAAGTTGATCTTTTGACATTTAAAAAATGTGTAATTTGCAGATTTAGGGTTTAGCAAATAATATTTAATCTGGTTGCATTGCCAAAAATGAGTGTAAATAGAAGTATAAAAAAGAATATCTGCACTATGGCAACCTTGTGCCACAGTGTGTGATATGCTCAAAATGTTAGGCCAAATGACTTGCTGAAACAAAACTCCCTAATCATCGAAGGACTTCTTGCTTTCTTCCCAAGCCAGATGAATCCGTTTGAAGAAACGAAGAGTTGAGTGTGGCAAGTTTTTGCCAAACAATCATAATCTTCTGAAGTGATGGAAGCATCTTTCAAAATTGTTTAAGTTATAGCTCAAGCAAAGAAACCTCAATATTGGTGAAACATTGATAATACCATGCATGTTCAAAGCAGCTAGCCCAATTCAAGGGAAACTAACAGTCAGAAGTTAGCAAACATTTCTTTTTCTGAATCACCATAAAAGCATGCACTGATGAGCTTGCAAATAACATTGAATGTCAAGTTCTATAAGAGAAGCAAGCATTAAATTACTTTGTCATTCATTGTGATGAATGACTGCCATTGATCAAAGGTTGCAGTTGTTAGTCTATGTTGATTTAGTCAGATTTACTACAGTTGAGGTACAAACACTGTACTGCAGCCTGCTGAAATGACCACCAAAGCAGGTGTAATCAATGTTGTTGCTGCATTCTTTTATGAAAAAGACTTGAAATGGGAGAAACTTGTGGGTGTCTGCACCAATTTTGCCCTAGCTATGTCTGGATCTCAGTGGATTTATTACAGGATATAGCAGAATACAGTCAGACCTCGTTTATCCGGACTACTTTGTTTCAACAAATTATGTCGGATTAGTGAGATATCCAGATAATGGGAATTGAAACTATAAAGAGCAAAATTCCAGAGCAAATGCCAACGATGTAAACAAAGGTGATGATGTGCAGTAGACTCACACACTCAGAGGTCAATAAAAAAAAAACTGACATAGATGAATTGCCAATGGGAAATACTGTATGTAGACTACGTGTTGAGCATGAATGAATAAAATACTCAGTTTTTGGTCTATTAGCAGATCCGATCAATATACTTATGCTAGTATAGTTTCCGAATGAGATGAAACGTGAAAAAGAAGTGTATGGAAGAACTAACTGTGTCCTGCAAGTTCTGCCACTGTTTTGTTCGTTGTGCATTAAAAATTGACTTTCAAACTTCGCTTTTTTTCTATTGATTTTAGCTTTTTTTTCTTAGCTTTTTTTTTAGCTTTTTTTTCTATTGATTTGACATATCCATTCCTAAATTTCTGTGTCAGAGTCAGACAGCGAGATTTCCAGATTAANGGGGTGAAATGCATTGGGAAAANTCTATTCCTAGCAGNTATGTGTCGGATAGCAGGGATTCCAGTTAATTGGGGTTCAGACAAATTATGCCTGACTGTAATCAAAATGCTGTTGGAACTCACTGCCTAATTTATTGAGAGACTTAGGCCTCCATGACATTACTTGTTGCAATGAAGAATCAGCTTGCACTCATTATATAAATTGTAAACTTTTTGTAAACTTTATCAAGGCAAGTGCTGGTCAATTCCAGATTTTTTGCCAAGATCTATAAAAACATGGATTAAAATCATAAAATACTGTATCGGCCTGGTCAATATTTGGATTTCACCGATATATCAGAATTGGCCAAAACGGCTGATTTTATTGGCCTCGGTAGGTGTTGACAAATGCTGTTATATTCCTCACACATCTAGGCAACTTGTGCAAGAAAGCACAATGAACGAAGTCAAGACATCTTGCAGTAAAGCTAGCAGGTGCATTTTCATAAACAAGTAGACAAGATGAATTATGAAGTACACGTCGGCCGCCACAGCAGAAACAAAAGCATCATCATTGGTTAGATTAATTAAAAATCATAGAAAAATATTGAAATTGCTGCAATTTGAAAAATGTTAGCTCATAAAACGTGATTTTTGATGTTTTTGAAAAAACGGTAAGGCATAGATCACATTATAATTTTGATACTGAAGCAGAAAACAAGATTTAAAATTTTGGAAATATCAGCTATCGACCCCAAAAAAGCCAGCAGTGAAGGTCTTAAAGGGTAAGACAAGAGTGGCTGCAACCATTCAAGTAATTATGAAAGAGGTGAACAGAACATTACTATGTTTTGTTACATGGCTGACTTATGTGGGTCGCTGTATGACTAATTACTGTCTTGCAATTAAAGATGCATGCTAATTTGTGCATCAAAAGCCTTTCTAGTCACCCACCTTTAGGCTGTCAAACCAGCGATTTATAGGAAATGTGGTTCGGAGTTGCACAGTGGATGCCTCACACAATATTACATTATGACATTAGAATAGATAAAGTCTTTGAAAATGAGATAACCTGTTGTTGGTTATATAATTTGAATGTGAAAGCCTGAATCGCCACAGTTATAAATTAGCAAGGTTCCCATGCGGTATTGAAGTTATTGAAAAAGTATTGAATTTCAAAATTGGTTTTCAAGACCTTGAAAAAGTATTGAATTTTGCAAAAATGTACATTAGGTTTTGAAAAAGTATAGAAATTCTAAATGGAAAAGAAATCTAGAGTGTCTGAGCAGAATTTTACTGAAGGCAAAGCACTTCATTATTGATGCAATGAGTAAAATTGAGTTTCATGGAATTTCAAAAAATGAAGAGAAGCAATGGTACTGAACTTTTTAAACTTAGTATTGAAAAAGTATGGAAAATGATTTTTAAAAATGTGTGGGAACCCTGAATTAGGCTTAGACACATTGCTGTTCTTGTTTGTCTGTATTTGAAATACATTCCAGTAAACCCATTCCATATTGCATGTAAAGAAGTATGTATTCCTCTTGTTTCTTTTTTGCTTTTGTGTTGATTAATTGTGAGTGATTGGATGAAATCGTTGGTACCATGCTCAACTCACTCTTGTTCAGATTTGTTGCGATCTTAAATTGTTTAGATTTGTTGTGGCCTTAAACATATAAATTGTGCATTGATTCACTGCTTTCATCTATCAATGATTATGATATTATTTGATTTGAGTCATAAAATCATGCTAAACATTAATGCCTGCTTTCAGTCACAAATGACATGGTATTTAGACTTAACTAAATTCACCTTTTGGTGATATAATCAGACCCTTGTTGAGTTCACAGAAAATATATTGATGAAAATAAGCCTCTTACAAAATTACAGCATAGATGCTTAATATTGCAAGATTTGTCTCCTGATTGTATGTGAAATGCTTCATGTGTGGTTTGTGAATGCAGTACATAGGATATTTATGTTATTTGTCATATTTGTGTCTGTTTTTAAGGTGACAGTTGCCATTGATGACGATTTGTGCTGTTAATGAAATCAAGGTATTGGAGTCATGCCGTCTGTTGGAGATGAAAATTCTCCCAACACAGCCGAGACAGGTGGATTTTTGTTTTATTGTATAAATGAATTGTATGAATCTAAAGTAGTATTTTTCTACCAAGCAGTCATATCACTGACTTAATGCAACATTCCAACTCAAAAGATACCTTAAGATTTTTATTTTTAAGGTATGAAATCAAACACTGTTTTTAAACAGGTCTTGCAAGATCGAGGTCTCGAAGAGAAAAGAAAGACAAAGCAGGCCGATTAGCTGCTCTAAGAAGGCTGCGGGAGTCTAAAACCACTGGAACAAGGATTAAGTATGAAGTATGTATTATGTGCTTAGCCAGCAGCAACAATCAAGTTTTCACCTGTGGATTTTGTTTAATGGTCTACTGTAGTACATGCTTAGATAAACAAACTTTGAACTAGCTATGTCCAACCTGTGGCCCCTGGATGTGGGCCATTCAAAGGTTTTGTGTGGCCCAGTTTAGGTTTTTGCTGTAGTAAAAGTATCCTACATACTGGCAATCTGTCCCTATTTTGATAATCTTGAATTTGACATCTTTGATGCAGATGGTCTTTGGTGCCACTTCAGCACGTCTGCTACCATTGCAGTTAGGATCCGAACACTTTCAGTATATTAGCTTAAGCTACATTTAGTTTGGTAAGACTAGATCTCTTGCCTGGTGTGATGCAATTCATGCTTGGGGTGAACTACTGTTGCTTGTATTATCAAAGGTGTCACAAGTTGAGAATGTGTATGATGAAGTAGAAGAACACGAGTATTCTGACAGGGTACAGAAACGACTGGATGATGACTGGATTGAAGATGATGGTGAAGTTATATTTTTGAATTGTTTTAATATTTGCAACATCAAAAATAGCAAAACAGCCGACAATGTGGTGCATAAAGTCAGTTTTACTCAAATTGCATGTACAATGGTTTGTGCAAGATGGGGACTTTCCTTGTGATATTGTTGTTCTGATGGCGATAAAGTTAACGATGTGATTTCAACCAGGCACTGGCGAGTACGTCGACGACGGTCGCGAGATATTCGACGAAGAACCGGAACCTCCCACGTTGCAACAGGTTCGTGGACAAGATTCTGGATGCAACGGTGTAAAACCGCTTCTTCCAACAATGAAAAGCCGTTGGCACCCTAGCGTGAATAGTGGCTGACAGGGTACCTTCACCTAACCGGTTTCATTTTTTCTGCAGCGCAAGAACAACGACAAGGGCAAAAGCGGCACACAAAGCAAGAAGAAGATAAAAATTGTCAAGTCGAGCGACATCAAAAACCTTCTGATCGCCAGCGGCGCCAAGAAAAAGGCGGAGGTAGGAAACATGCTTTCTGTGCAATCGACTCTTGTCTTGCTTGCCTTGAAAAACTAGAAAGCAAGCGTCGTTAGCTGCTGATATGTTACGTACCTGGAGGAAATGCAAAGCTTGCCACTTCTATGTGGTGAATTTCGAATGCAACCACTCACTATGCTTGGGCGCTCAGTGCATGATGATTGCCGCTGCATTGTTGCCATTATGATTGCAGTCCGATCACGGTTTCTTTGAAACATGCAAACGTATTAATGTCGGAGCTGGCTTTTTCCGGTCACAGACCAAACTGCTTTTGAAACGACTAAAAACAATTCAGTCATTTCGGTCGGAATGCATGGAAATATAGGCTAATGGGCACTGTTACGGCCAGTTTTGATACAACTGTGAGACAAATAACCGAAATGTCTCCAGAAAACAATGACTGAAATGTCGTAGCGAAAGAAAAACCCAGTGTCGGAGTTATGCCTGCGTTAAATTACAGAAAAGCGTCGATTTGTCGAAAGACGAACTACTTGGGGACATTCTGCAAGAGATGAGCTCGCAAACTGCCGATCCTTTGTCTGTTCCTCGACCACCCGTTGTGATGAAGAAGAAAAAGAAACTGCCGGCCACCCCAGGTGAATGGGCACAACTAACCGTGAATGCATTGCTCTGTCTTAATCCACCGCACAGCACCTCCGCACAAGCAGCAAGAGATTAACCTTGCTTTATAGCCAGCGGTTCTCAATTGGGGGTGCGAGAAGGGACTTGTTTAGGTGCGAACTTCTCTGATAATACAAAAAACAATACAACAAATGGTGCAAGTGGGTGCTAAAATGAATTTTCCTTCCGGATGGGGTGCGGGCTTCAAAATGAATTGAGAACTGCTGCTGATAGCCTTGCAGCTGCATTTGAATACTCTTTGTTACTTTTAGTAAAATAAAAGCTGTATCAGTCGCTTTCTTATTTGCGCCTGCCGGGCACCGAAGCGTAAACATACGTTGGTTTGTCTTTGTTTGGCACCAACGTACACCTTCCTTCGTTTTAGGTCCAGCGAAGTTAACAGATTTCTACCTAGCTCTGTCCGCTGGCGCCCTAAAATTATTGCTTTTCGCTGAATTACCAGTCTTGTGGTCATGAAAGTCGTTTGCTTTGTTGAGGTTGCCACTGCAAGGTAAATGATCTCTATCAACGTCATACATTTAGTTGATGTATATATTGAGCAAGGCTTGGTGTTATTTGTAACAATTGCGTAGCTTCGAACCTCACCGAAACCTAAACAGTCCGGTTTTATCGTAGACTTTGGTTTCAACGATTTGGTGACGTCACCCCCAGCGTCAAACAAGATCCTGACGACACCACCGTCGTCACTGCCCAGACGTCGTGCGAAACCGAGACACATTGTAGTAAGTTGATTCTGAATCGACAGCAGTGTTTGTCCGACAGAAACGCTAAAGCATCCGGCGCAAAAATAATAACTAGGCAACAAAAAGTCAATAAAGTCAAATTATTTCTGCCTTTTGCAAAGTTTATGAAACGTCCACAAACCAAATTTCACACTCATACCATGAGGAAATCCTAAGTTAGTAGGTCAAAAAAAAAAGTCAATATGTATCATTGGGTCAAACTTTTCTTGCAGCACAGTTTTTTCTCTTTATTGATATTTTATTGGAACTGCAACAACAGATATTGATATGCTTTTACAATTTTTGTTGCAATTCTGCAATAATAGTGGGTTTGCTGCGATTTTTAACGTATTGTTTTGCCCACTACTGGACAATTCAATATTATGAAGGATAAGGTGGTAAGGCAAGAAACGTGGTCTTCCTGTAGGCTACTTGGTTTGGCAAATGCTCAGTGCATTATGCGTAAAGCGTTTCAATTTTATGATATTCTGAGGTTTGGCTCTACTCTAGTGTAATCTACTAATCAATATATCATCCCCAAAGTTAAACAGCCAATTTTTTTCATATTTCGAAGCATAGAGTGCACGAATATGTTTATGGGTTAACCTCAACACTACCTAAAGCTGAACTATTTTGCTGGTGCAAATCCAGAAAATTTATAGATCAAAACAAAGCCAAAATTTGTAAATTTTAAGGTTAAAGTTTTAAGTTTTTAGGTCAAAAATTGGTTGCCCTAATAACAACCTTCTGTTTTTTTCGTTTAAGGACGCAAGTTGTGAAATGTTCGTCTTCATATTTTCACATCGCTTCATGTCGTCATTTTCACTTGATTTTTTCATGACCGTATTTTTTACGTGAAAAACCGCGGCAACAAGTTATGCTTGTATTTTTTCATGCAAGCCGTGTTTGGATCTACCTGCATTTTCCATAATATCTCAGTCAAGGTTGTAAGACAATATGACACGCACTCGATTAGTTCGTTGGGTCGCTATCGGGTTTGGTTGAGGTTAATTGTCCCTAAGGCAGGAGTAATTCACATTTTAGTCGACTTGACTCCCTCTTGAAGACACTCCAAAACGCCAAAACGCACGTGACGATCTCGCTGAATAGTTATTCGTGGCTTCGCAAATGTCCGGCGCGGATTTTCTGCTCGCGATGTTCGCCATATCGGAAGTCTTACGTTTCCCAGCAACCCGCTCCTCTTCAAGAAACGTGTCCCGTGATCGTTAATCAAAGCCAGGATGATACCGAGACGCCGCCGGCGAAACGCACCAAGGTGGACAAGGCGTCAAACGACGATGCGTCTGACGGCAACAATGCCCTTGTCGCTGTCCCACTATCTCTCGAAAAGCCGAGCGTGGTGGATGAAGTGATGGGTGAGTTGCTGCCTTACACTTTCCTACTGTGCGTATCTAATTGAGTTCCACGCTGTTGTCTGGCTTAACTGGTTCACACCTTTACTGTGTCACGTACGAACCGTCCATTTGAAAAGTTGGTGTTTGCAGAGATGTAAGCCGTCTTTTAAATTCACTGACTTCAATACACGATTCGAAAGAGTTCAGTTGTAACGAGCTTTGGCTCATACTTTTTAGAACTAGATCCGGCGGACTTCGACGATGACTTTGCGATAGAAAACGTTATGCCTGCCGGTCTTTCGCATGCCAGTTCAAAGGTGAGCGATTGTTGCGGCTCGTCATAGTTAATCGCGCAGGAATCAACTACGAAGCAGCTTTTCGAAAATAATTTCGTGTTTTTATCCCTGCGAGGCAGTCCCAGTGTTCAATTTCGCAACTCTGCGCTCTAAGCTTTGTTGCCATGGCAGTTGCTTCCACTGTCCAATAATTAATCGTCCATGCTGGCAAATGCATTTTTTCCCGTGCAGCCTCTTGTAGCATTTCAGCGTGACGGTCGTTTTTGTTTTTCCATCACCGACTTGATTCGCAGACGGAAGCGACGACGACGAAGTCTGTTCCGTTTACGGAGCAACTGTCCTCCCTCGGGTGGGAAACGATCAAGTGCGCAAGGGCGAAAGACGCCGAGCCTGACGTCATGATCGATTCCTCGTCGCTACCGCTCACAACCAATGACGAAGGAGAACAGGTCGCTGAGCTTAGCTGACTTTTCTGCTTTTATCAGGATTTTCAAGGCTGTCGTCTCCGTACTTTGTTGTAGAACCGTCGCCAGAGAGTCCAAATAAGGGGTGTTTACGTTTGTGCAGGGGCACTTGACATTCTGAAAGTTTGGTTAATACTCCACTGATTGATAGCAGTGTTTCGTATTTCAGTTTGGGGGGGCTTGAGGCTTTGTTTGGGCGGATACGCCCACAAATGCCCCCTGTCTGTTTTGTTGGCTGACCTGATTTTCTTGTGTTTCCGTTTACTATGATCTACAACTGTCCCTGGCAAGACTCATGTTATTTGACCTTCGGCATCAAGGAAAGTTGCATGCAAACCTTTTCGGTCGCTGAGTAACTTTTAGCTCTTGTCCTTGTTCCGAAGCACAAAAAACTTTTCAAAATGTTACGGCGGATTCGCGCGGTTGATGCGGACTAATCTTGATAAATTGAGGAGCTGCCAGTGAGGTACAAATGTCAACACCCCAAACAATTTTTATAGCGGATCCCCAATTTTAATTGCGGTTTTGCAGTGAAAGCGGGGTTAAAATCAAACAAGGTTGAGGGACACTGGCTTAGCTATTTGTTTGGAGTATTTGCGAAAATAGTGGATAACGTCAATACGAACAAGTTGAAAAAAAAGACGATTTAAACGCGACGTTAACGAATAGAACCGTCGCTCGCGCAAACTTGACGTCCCAAATTCACGGTGATGTTGTGACTTGCGCGATTGGCTGCAAGCAACCTCCCCAACCGGCCGCTGCCGCCGCCATCTGCTTTGTGATGTCATTAAGCG
>JGI24022J15233_10008728_pt1 | contig 11357 bp, 4 predicted proteins | sample Ectturendosymbi2_FD_15233 | JGI IMG/M metagenome (IMG submission 15233)
TGGAAGTCATGGCACAGAAGGCTGAAAAGATGCTTCTGAAGATAATAAATTAATGATTGTGCAATGCGCAACTTTTCCAAAAGTCTGAATCCTAAAAATATTGATAAAAGCGTTTCGGATATCCGGATCCGTATCCGGTTTCCGGCTTAAAGCAGTTTTTGGATATCCGTATCCGGTTGCAAACTCACTATCCTGCCGGATATCCAACCGGCAAACCGGATAGTGATCATCTCTGGTTCACACTGTGGCAGTAAGTGACGATAGAGATCACACGTCGTGCTTATTCTATTTCTGCTTTTTCGTACCACATATATATGGGTATTGTTCTTCACGCACATCCCGCTAGTGGTGAATTGCGCATTCAACACAACGCTAGCCGAGAGCTTGCAACACCTGCAGCAAGTTTTGGCTAGACTTGTTGAAATTACTGGGAGTGAAAGAGACAAGTAAAATGCAAACTGAAAAAACTTAGATATATATAACCTGCAATCAAACTTGCTAAAATAACATTGGACACCATTTCATAGCATGTTGGACACCATTTCATAGCGTAAAAAAGTCATAGAAAAAATGTGAAATTTTATTTGACTCGACATTGATTCGAGCTTGCAAATCAGTGACTCGACATTTGTTGTGTATTGACTCTGACTCGACTCGACCAAGTCATGACTCGACTCTGACTCGACTCGAAAAAGTTTTGGATGACTCTGACTCGACCCTGACTTGAATGGCTTGTGATTCTGACTCGTCTTTGATTCGTCAAAAATGACTCGGGCACATCACTGCTTGAAGTACGCAATCATATCTTTGTATTAATTATTCTCTTTTTTATATTTTATTTTGAAACTGTGAATTCATTCGTCCATGACCATATGGGCAAATGCCAGTGCTGCCCACCTTGCTTTTTCCATCCAGTTTGGGCTTGTTTTTTTGTGGATTTACGGGTTTTTTTGAAGACTTTCGGGTTGCTTGTTTTGGGGCTAATTGAAATTTGCTTGTTTTTTGGGCTTGTTTTTTGCAGATTTCTGTTTTGCGGAATGCTTATTTTGGCAATTTTATGGCAATTCTGCTATTTCAATTTACTGTTGAAGGCATATTGGGCGTGTTTTTGTGAAAATTAGCTGATTTTGGGATTGTTTTTTCGGATTTTCCGTCCTGTTTTTTTATTTAATTTTCTTGCTGATTTTTCGTTTTCTTGAATTTTCCTGCCAACGCATGTTGGGTTTGTTTTTCGCTTAATTAACTGTTTTTGGCTTGGTTTAAAATTTAATTGCTTGTTTTTGCAAAATAACCTGGCATCACTGGGAAATGCGACCTTGGCAGGGTTAGCTCAAGCCTGATGTTCGTGTCTTTTAGTTTACTGTTGATTTGAAGGTATCAAGTAGCCTGTTATGTGCATTTAATCTGGTTGATTATTGAGATTGTTGCCTGTTGATGAATCTTTTGCAGATCTCCGCAGTTTTTTAAACTTTATTTTATTCAGAAGTTGTTTGAAACGTCAGGGTATTCATCATCTCATGGTCGTCATTAGCCCTAAGCCTGGTATATTAATATTTGTTTGCAACAGTAGCTCAGGGGAGTGCTCGCGTTTTTTTTGTGGCAAAATCCTTGCAAGGTGTCAAGTTAACCTAGTGACCTACCTAGTACCTTAATCTTCAGTCTTACTTTGTGTGCGTCTGCTGTCATAACTAAGCAGTAGCCAGCCAACAGTGAATCTCTAAATCCAAAAGCTTTGGTAAGACTTAAAAAGTTGTTACACTAGTGATGTGCAGCTTGCAGCTTTTTTTCTAATAAAACACACACAGTAGGCTAGTCACTATGTTGTAACTTTTTTCCAGGCTAGATGCGCCACTGAGTGGTGGTATAAAAGGGGGTCTGTCGCAAGGGCAGCTTTTGACATCACTTTTCAGCATAAAACCACATTTTCTCTTAGGACTAGAAATCGACCGATGAATTTTACAATTTTGCCAAATTTCGGAAACCCAAGTTGCTACTTTGTCTCTGATTAATTAACGCAAAGTCTCTGTACTCTTCCTTAGGATGCGCAGCCCTCCGACTGCATCAAGTAGTGTGCAATACTCATACCACTCCACAATTGTCCCCATAAACTGCTCTGTCTATGACGTAACATTTGCTTACAGGTTTTTGCGTGTGCGGTAAGCAGATGATTGCCTGCAAACAAATCAGGGCAACTACCGTTTTCTTGTACCATAAGGCACACTTAAAATCCTTATTCTCTCAAAAATTGAAAGTGCACCTTATAATGCGGTGCGCCTAATATATGAATCTGGTGGTGGTTTCTTATCTATAACCAGTTTTATGTGGTAAACTGTACCATTTATTTAATTGCTAGTTACGATTTTTTTGTAAACAGACGTAATAATACAACAATTGCAATGAGCAGCACACGAGAGTAACTAGCACATACCACAGATAGCATAACTCGGCAAGGCTCGTGACTACATTGGCACATACCGAATCAAACACGTGTACAACTTTTATTCTATTCGTGTCTACCAGATTAGGCATGTGTGACAGATTAAACTCCCTCGTATGTAATGACAGATTAAACTATCAGTGGCGACTCTGGCACTTGGGAGTTATTGGGAAAGAGTTGAATACAGTTTGACTTAACTAAGTTTTGTTTCATTTAATGAGCCTTATAATCCCGTGTGCTTTATGTATGAAAAAAGAACAGCTAGCATTCAATTTTTGATATTGCGACTTATGATCCGGTGCGCCTTATGGTCCCGAAAATACGGTAACTACAGTCAGACCTCGTTTATCCGAACTACTTTGTTTCGTCAAATATTGTCGGTTTAGCGAGGTATCCGGAAAATCGGAATCAGACCTATAGCCACGGGGTCCATTTGGGGGCAATCCCCACTCAATTTTTTTGTTCTATCTCAAATTTTGTTTTGCCAATAATTTTTTATTAAAAAATGTAATAAAAACAGAAGTCGTGGCTCTCTAAAAATGATTTGTGCCCCCCCAAACCTTTAGACCTAGGCTACGGGTCTGGCCTAAGCGAACGTTCAAAGGGGAAACAGAAACAAACTGTAAGTGTCAGACGAACTGTCAACTTAAGAAAATATGTAGACTGCATGTGAAACATGACTAAATGAAACTCATAGTTGTTTTTGTTTTTAAGCAGGTCCGTATACATAAGCAAGTATGTATTCAGAATGAGATTTAAATGCAAAAAAACTGCACAGGAGACCTATAACTGCATCCTGCAGGGTCTGCCACTGTTACATTCATTGTGTGTAGAAAATTGACTTTTACCTTTCCATTGTGATTTAATAAACAACTAAGTAACAGTTGGCATAATCTGGTTTAGCATTTTTTTTCCATTGATATGACATATCCGTTCCTAAATTTCTGAGTCGGTGTCGGACAGCGAGGTTTCCGGATTAAAGGGGTTTAATGCGTTGGGAGAAATCTGTTCCTAGCAATTTGTTTCAGATAGTATGGATTCCGGTGATCGGAGTTACAGACAAACATCTGACTGTATTTGGAATAGATAGTGGTATTGATCTCTTTGTCAAAACACGTAAGAAAAAAATTTCCAAGTTACCATTGCTTTCAGGCTCAGTGCATTTATTACATCACAGTCGCTGTTTGTTCCTACGAATATGGTACTGAAAAGATGCTTAGCTTGTCGAACATTCAGCTAATCTCAATCTTACAGCAATGAGAGCTGTTTATCCAAAGGTATATATACTTATAAAATCGATGCTGACAATCAGCTACACAACTGCGTCTGTGGAGCGCGCTGTCTATCAAGATGCCGGTGTTATAAATATACTTGCAAAATCACTGCGGAGAAGAACTATTGAATTGCAGGTGCTCTGATTACTTTGTATCATAATATAAAAGTGAATCATTCGAAATCAATATAGGACTTCTTGTGCAGCAAACAACATTGTCAACTGCTTAGTTCTAAACAAGCTATTTTTGAAATACGACGTTTGACTGAAATTTTGTTCAGATCATGCGACCACAATTATTTAGGCTAACTGTCACGCCTTTCAATATGAGAAGGTGCTTATAAAAATATAGTTTCAGTAGAAATGAACCCACGTTACTTGGCGTGACGCTGAGGAAAGCCTTAACTTACCTAATTTTGTCATAACCTAGTAGGTGTAAACAGCAGATAAAATTAGCCCGAAACTGCAAAATGAAACGATCGTGATTGGAGACTGTCCTCTCGCCATGAAGAGAAATATTACAAAACAAGGCCTGCTTGTGCGTGGTACTGTATGAGATTCTGGCAGCATTAGAGCCGGCACTGCCAGAGGAGGAAATTCAGAAACATGTGCATTCGACGCAATATCAATTTCAAGTGTTCAAAAACGTGGATTGTTTCATGTCACTGCGTAGGCGCTATTTAGACAAGGCAGTAACGTTGTTGTTTTATGATAGTATTATGCAACGTTACAAGAGAAAAAAAGTTTGTAGTACGGTTGAGTGAACATGGTGACACCATCAAAACACAAACAATAAAGGTTTGTCCCCCTCAAAGTTTTCTAGCAAACTCAGTCCCGAAAGCTGCGTTGGAATCTACAAAATTTCTCGGCTTGACGTTGAACCTGCAGTGTCGTAGCATCTTAGCGGAAGGTGGTAATTCCTTTTTCTGGCTATCCCCACAAGGACAGTTGATATAATGGCACCATAGTGATTGTCTGTGGCCTGCGCAGTGCACTTTTCCTTTCTTTTAAAGTAAAACATGCGATTTAAGTGATACTAATCTGTAACTGAAAACAACATTTAGATGTGAATATCTGATTTATGCGATTAACTAGGCTATTTTCTTCACATGTGAATGGCTTTGGTGTGGGATTCTAGAATCTTATGCGATAAAGCAGTTTGTGCATTTAAATGATATGCAATTAAAGGGGGTCATCTTTGTCAGGTGCAATCAGTTGTTGTGACACACAACTTTTTTGTACTTGTTCTTTTTTCAACAAAAATTTCCACATTTCCTTGAGCAAGAATTTTTATCACAATTGCCTCTACCAGCGATTGTTCAATGTGACTAATTGGTAGTTCCAAAGTACAGTAGCAATGAAAGTAGACGACTAGAAACAGTAAATGTTGTCAGCTGCAAGTTTTACATATCGGTTGGTTATGATTCAAACAGAATTTTCAATTCAAGTACTGTCTGTGCACAAGTCACAGAAATCAGCACACATTGATGTTATTTAATGGAAATCGATTTCGCCATACGGCATCTTCCAAACGGAAGGTATATTCACCTTGACGTGTATAAAAATATGTATGTTGCTGGCACACTGAATGATTTGAAACCTTGAGTCGGCACACAGTTAGCTAAAAGTTGCCAACCCCTGTAGTCAACTATCAAAAACTTAGAATTACCCAAAAATGTAGAAAGCAAAAATAAGAAATGGTGCATGAGTTGAGTAGTCTCATGCTGTGGATTAAATTTTTTTGGTGAAGACTTAGACTCTATACTTTTTTTCACTCTCAGGAGATATTCCGGTGCCGAGACATTTTGGTCATAGATGTTTTGGTCATTTGTCCCATAGTAGTATTGAAACTTGCTGTAACAATATGCATTGCTCTATATTTTCAGACATTGTGACCGAATTGACAATTTTTTTCGATCATTAAAAAAGATTTTGTTCTGTGACAGAAAAGAAAACGGACTCTACATCAGTGGTCTTCAACCTTTTTTGTGCATTCAACCCTTTCTATGGGAACTTTGCTTGAAAATTCCCCCCAGCTATGATTTTGACGTTGTTTGAAAATATTCGTTTGTTTTGAAAATAATTCATTACTAATGAAATATAAACAGGCAATGTAGTTAGCGTAAAGCAAAATTAATGCAAATGCATTTGTTTGCACCTGATGTTTATCTGCAAGCAAGCAGGTTGCAGATGGGCCAGCTAAAGTCATATGGCATTTCACCCAGTGCTCCTGTCTTCATTTCAAGATGATTTGTGATATTTATTACGCATGTGCAGTGCTTGGCTGAAACCTTGCTCATCAGCATACATTGTTGGAAATGCCACTAGTAATAATAACTTCACTTCATCCCAAAATTACAGAAAATGCTCACTGCAATTGATTCAAAATCTGACCATTTATTTGAATAAAATATAGCATGGGCTTTATAGTCACGTTGGAAGTCAATGAAATATTCTTGGATGGTGGCATCATCACATTTGCTTATGCTAGTTAGATGGCAAAAAAATGTTTCACCCAACCACTTTCTACGCAATCCAACTTTCAGCATGGTCTCCACAAAAGAATCACTTCTTAGCAAGCTTCAAACAACAGGTGGCGAGAAAGATTTTTGGACTCCTTAGTTTAGCCAAGAGGGGGATGGTTGGATTTACTTGCTGGCCTAACTAACCCCTTTTCTATGCGACTATTTTGTTATACTCTGTCATAAAGTCAGATGAGTGCAGTACAGCTACATCCATAATAGTGATGGGATTTGACCGGTTCGCAAGAATGTGCTCTTGGAATTTCTTTAATCCTGAGAACCGGTTGTTGGCATTGTCAGGGGTTTCAATTTTTTCCCATGAACATCTTTCACTTACTTATTTTGGCAAACCTTTCATAGACTTGTTACTAACTTTTTACAATGAAAGATCATGAATAAAAGACTCAAACTTAAAGCATTTTCCTTATTATTTTGTTTAAGCTAAAGCATTTTCCTTATTACATTGTAATACCTTTGGCTCCAGCCCGGTTTTACTTTTAAGACCTGCTTGAGTCACTTAACACCTTCGCAGCTAGTATGATTCAGCCTAAATCAAGCAGTTTGCACATGCTGTAGCAACTGTATAACTCCTCCACCGATTGCGCTAGAGAGCTGTTCAAATCCTCAAAAGACTCAACAAGTCTTCGAGTCAGCAATAAAAAAATTGTTGGTTTTGGGTATCGGATTTTTATGAGTGATGTCATAAGTGGTGTAGTTTTTAGGCCTTTTTGACCCACTTCATCTGGCCCTAGGTCCAAACTGCTAGATGGTAGTATTTCACTCAAGTTTTTATTAGAAACTATGCTAAAACCTTTGATTAGCTTTCTAACATTTCTGGTTCGATAGTAGTGGCTTTTCAACCTTTGATTAGCTTTCTAACATTTCTGGTTCGATAGTAGTGGCAAAAAAACATAATTAATAATTTTACCCTAACTCTTGGCACTTATATCAGGCCAACCAGCATGGTTTGCCTCTGGAGACTGTGATAATGAGAGAAGTTGTTGTTAGTGAGACCTAGAGTGGGAGAGCCTGTTCTTAAAAAATTTGAATCCCACCACTGATCCACAAACACAGCAAAACATTCAAACTGACTGCAAAACATGATAAGCATATTCTACAACTTGCGACTAGCTGGTATTAATTTTGCTAGCCATCAACTTCTATGTAAATCGTCTTGCAACAGTCATATTTGCAGCAGTTACGAACCAGTGATTGTAAGACACATGATAACAGACTGTCACATTTTTGGCCTACGAAACAAAGTTTTGGTAATGATCTACCAAAGTCTATGAAGTCTTGTTTCAAGGCAATGATCTAAAAACAACCAATTAATTGTCGAATTAGTGGATTAATTACTTATTTTGTTGTTTTTAGGTCATACTTTTCGAACCAGAAACCTTAGCAAGTCATCGAAATTCTCAAAAGACTTGGATTTTAGCCTAGTTTCCAATAAAACATGAGTGAAATACTACCATCTAGCGGTTTAGGCCTAGGGCCAGATGAAATGGGCCAAAAAGGCCTAAAACTATACCACTTATGACGTCACTCACAAAAAATCCAAACTCGAAACCAAAAAATTTGTTGTCATTGCAGACTCGAAGGCTTGTTGAGTCTTTTGAGGGTTTGAACAGCTCTTTAGCACAATCGCCTAGCGAGTTATGCAGTTGGTAAGACAACTGAAAACAGCTTGGAATAGGCCAAATCATACTGGCTGCGAATATGTTAATGTAAAATAACAGCAAACTTCCAGCTGGTGCAAGAGCATTGTGTAATATTTGTACCAATCCCATATTGTGCAAATATACTTGAATCAATCCACTATGAAAATACATTGATGATGATAATTGATAATGAATGGTTAAGTTTTGAAAACTCATTTTTAATTGATTTAGGAAATCAGTTTTGAAAAGCATCATTGTGTAGTCACTACGTTTTAATGTGAACTTCTTGTTTCCATAGTATAACTATCAAATCATTTTGTATGAAAGTGGATGCTGTAATTTTTTGTATTGTTTTCACAACTTCTTGCATAATTTAGTTTTTGCAGCCTAAATCAGCAACATCTCGACCTTTTTTGGGAAAACTATTTCATTTCAGGAACATGCAGTACTTAAATGTATGCATGCAGTTGAATTAGGATTATATCTAATAGTGTGTTAGTTTCAAACAAAAGTTAATTTTGAAACAGATCTAACCAGATTTATGACCTACATTTTTGTACCTTTCATAAGTGTTTTGCAAGCCACAAAGCTGTTTTTTAAAGTCATTCTTTGTTTTCAAGAAACAAGCTTCTAGCAAGGGAATCACTTACATTACCTGTGTTTTTTCAGTCAGATACGTATTTGCATTAACATCATTGTTCTTGAACGTGTTTGCTGAATGTGATCATGATGAAGTTGGTGCTTTTGTCATACAACGAAAAGGTAGTCGACTTTTGAAACAAATTTTATTTCAGGCTGTAGGCTGGCTGTTTGCTTTCTGCAAAAAAATTTTAATTATGTAAAAACAATTTTTTTCAAATTACTATCTTTGAGGTGAAATTTCCACTAAAATTGATGTTAGTTATAAGAGACAATGTAAATGCAGGTGAAGTTCATCTTATCCAAGAAAAATTGCTACTTATGCTTAAAAAATGTGAATGTTTTTTCACCATCTCAGGATTGTAAGCAGGTGTCTTTGAATATTTTGTGTTTGCTTTAAGCAAATTGATTATATATATGTTTCTGTTCGATTATGTTATGGAACAGGTTTAGATCTGTAAGTTGTAACAGTCAATTTGTAAATAATGCTGATTTCTCGTCTGACAAGATCAGTGAATATTTTCACTCGAAGATTTGCTTCTTTTTCCCGAAACCCTCATGGTAAAGCTCTTTTAGCAGTATTGTCTTTGACACTTTATTAAAACAATGGTTGTTAACACCTTCCCTACTGGTGTATGCTAATTCGCATACTTGTCATCAGTTGCCAACCATTGTCTACCAGTGTTAAGCCTTTGCTCTTAAAGGTCTGAATATATAGAAAAATTTTTTTTGGCTACTTGGGCCATGGCTATCAATATTCAATAGCGAAACTTTTTCTATCGTACTTGAGCAGGGTCGAAAACTTTGGTAGGTTTGATTCTTTGCAATAATAAAAATTATACTAAATTAACTGCATTCACCCATTGCAAGGCCAACTTCTGCACTTATGTGGCAACTGCAAGGCCAACTGTTGTGACAACCACAAGGCCAACTTTTGAACTTTTGGGACAACTGCAAAGTATACTAGTAGGGAAATGTTGGCTAGTGACTAAACTGCCTGGTAGTGAAGGTGTTAAAACTGATAGTGGAAGTGTTTAGCTTTAAATTGAATGTTTTGCTGATGACTTTGGTGCTTACAAAGCAGTTTAAGCATTGAGCACTCTGTAGAGTTTGTTGGAACAGAATTGATGTATTATTGTTCATCCTTGAGTTACATGTTTGGATATAATCTTCAAGGTTTTTAACATGACATGCTGTTTTTATTGTGGAAGGAAAGGTAATAATTCAACTATACAAAAATTTTTAATGAGGAGTTAAGTAAGCTATTGTCAACATACACTTGCACTGAGAGCATCCTGTTCAGTGCATATAAATTCTTGACATCATGTGCTATTTCTTAAATATCATTCAGATGAATTGTGTTATTAGTAAACTGGACAATCTTGCATTTTACTGATTAACACTGAAAGGGGTTTATGGTACTTCACTTCCTTAGCCTCCAAATGTCTAATTTACCCAGATAAAATTTTCAGTTTACCATTATCACTAATCCACTGTATTGGGTGCAAAGCTTAGCCACTGGGTATAATGTGTTCAAGAAAGGAATATAGTAAGCAAACCTTCAATAACAAGACAACTTGTAGTTTTTTGCAACTCATCCTCAGCCAATTTTTTTGTCACTTTTCATCTCCATGCAACTAAGAACTAACTGATGTGTTTACTGACTCACGTGTAAACAAACCATCTCAAAAGAGCTCATTGTTGTGTGTAGACCAGGTGTAGCCAACCAGTCAGAGACCAAGAGCAGCATTCTTACTGTGTTTCTGCAAAGAGCCACATCATACACATGCGCACACATGAGCATCACCACATCTCTTTCTTACTCACACAAATACCTTTTCTCTGCTAGAGTTATTGTAAATATCACCAACATGACAACGACAGTAACTTTCAGGGTTGATGTAATTGGATCCAACCCAAAAAAATTCAGATAACACCTACCAAAAGATCCTCTCTTTCTCTACTTTTTCTTTGAAAAATCTACTATGAACTATGAAGTAAAATACGCAGCACACTTGTACAGTTAACTTGTCCTTTTTTAAATCAAACAAAACAAACAGCAACAAACTTTGAAGAACTTGAGAAAAAGAGAAGAATATTCAAACAGTGAGTAAATTCTACTGGTTATCTTCTTTAGCTTGGTAAAATCGGTATATTTTAGCCAATTTTTATTCTTTACATCCAAAGTGTTTCTGATGTTGGGCCATACCAAACCATATGTTAAAAAAATACACTTTACAGATGCTGAACTAGCAGGGCATGCACATAAACTTGACATGAAACTGCACAGGTTCTGTGGGAGTGCTTTTCTCTGTTTGTTGTGTGCATGCTTGCCAAGCCTTACCACTTTGGAATGAACTGACCAACAGCACTAATTTCAAAACCAGAGATGGGGTACATTCCTTTGTCCTCTATTATGAATGCCACAATAGGTATAACAAGTTATTATTGTATAATGGTGATATTGCATGATGCAAAAAAAAAATTCAGAATGGGGTTTTTGTGTTTTTCTTACAAGAAGAACAAAAACCTGTTTCTTTTCAAAAAAACATTTCTTAACTTGTTGGCTGCCGGCCTACGATATATTCGTGCTTCGATTTCGGCCTAAAAACAGCAGTTTTTGGTTGCCTTGCCAATGCCCTAGCTCCTCCGCCAATTGCGCTAGAGAGCTGTTCAACGGCTCAAACAGATCGGCCAGTCTAGTAGATTGCACTCGAAAAAAATATTTTTGGTTGGGGGGTGCGGATTGTTTGTGACTGACGTCATAAGTGAAGTAGTTTTAGGGTCATTTTGGCTCATGTTGCCTGGCCTAGGGCCCAACCACT
>JGI24022J15233_10008734_pt1 | contig 11354 bp, 5 predicted proteins | sample Ectturendosymbi2_FD_15233 | JGI IMG/M metagenome (IMG submission 15233)
CGATGCCTGCCTGCATAGCATGCCCGGGGCAGCCGCCCCTTTTCCCCCCTCTGCACGCACCTCGTAACAACATACCGCAAGTTTCATTGCTGCTCTAAACAGTGCCGTAGCAGTGCAACTCTGGTCCCCCCCAAAGTGCTTACCGGGGCCCCCTAATGGTGACTTATACAAAAGAACTTTAGACGTTATGCTGTATCTCGAGGCCGAATGGCCTTCAAAACAAAATATCCCTAATTGCAGACATGATTTTGGTAGAACCAGGCCCGTAGCCAGGTTTTAAAATTTGGGGAAAATATATTTCTAGGGGGAAATATTTTTGTTTTTATCATATATTATGTTTGAAACAAATTTCTGAAAGCAGTAACACAGCCGTGAGTCAAACCATATGCGTGCGCTGATTGCTGGAGACAGAAGATTCACCTAAAAACGTAACTGAGGCTCGAACTACTTTTGCAAACCTTGATCTTGATGAGATTTCGCAACTGGATAGCAGCCAATAGCATTCGACATTTTGCAAATAGTAATTATTAGCATCCATTGACAGTTGACATTGTGTAGTTATTATGTAACATGTAGAACCTCAATTTGGGAGCAGATGATCCCCCTTCGTACACAACACAACTTCGTACAATGTGTTATATGAAACGAAGACCCAAATCATTGGGTTTTGCTTATGTTTATACTGCCGTTAGTCTTCTAAAATATATAAATAAAAAAACAGAGCTGAAAGCTGTTTGCAGTGGTTCATATCCAACTTTCCGAGACAAACAGAAACTTTTCGATTTAGGGCGCTTTGGATTTTAAAGCCAGAATCAAGTTGCTTTTATCTGTAAATTTTTAATTCCCACACAGCCCAGTTTTTCTGTCTCATTCTGCCTATTTAGCAGCGTAATGCAGAAAATCAGCTGGATGATATTTTCTGAAACTGTGGATTGTAATTTTCATTGAAGACAAATATCTAATTATCCCACAAAAACGAATTTACTTCCATAATCTGAATGCAAGTTTCAAAAGAAGTTACAAAGTAAATTAAAGCCATATCTCTGTAAATTAATGCCTATCCAAAATTTTCTGCAGAATATTCATGCATTCCTTACAAATAGGGATCTGGCTAAAATCAGTTTAAATGTATCATGAGCTGCTGATTAAACGACAGGTAGCCTGTTATTTCTCACATCGAACATCCTTCGTCGTAGAACGAAATTTCTTTTTTGGCAAAACGTTCGCGATCTAGTTTGATTAAGTGGCTTCTCATCAAATTCATCACCAAGCCTTTTTCTTCCCTGCGTTTTGGTCTTTTACATGAGCATTTTGGGTTTACACAGCGAACTCTAACGTCAGTGTCAAATATCACGTGAGGCCGTGACGACTTTTTCTGCACACAGAAGGTGCGTTTGCTCAGAGACAAGTTGAGGTGGACAATGAACAAAGCCACAATGTACCAAAGATCAGAAAAGCTTTTCAAAATTTTGCTTTTGTTGTTTTCGGTGCATTTCAAGATACTACAATCGAAAAACATTCAAAATCTAAAAGCTAAGTCAGTTAGTAACTTATTTCTCATGTGTACTGCCGTGATTAGTAGTTTTAGTACTATCGTCTGTTGGCAAACATCAGTTCAAAACAAACCAATAGAAACATGAATTGATTTTTGGTGTGTTTTGTCTTGTTTCGTTCACAAATGACGTCATGTTTTTTGCTTAAAAATCAACACTCTTCCTCCTTGTCACAAATATTTATGCTCCTCTACGAAAATAACGTCACATTAATGCTCCCTTCTGTACGTTACACAAATCAGTCCAGGCCCCAGAGAGGGGGTTGGTGGGATTGACCCCCCAAACAAGTCTCCCAGACACCCCAAATTGAAACATGAAACACTATAAATTAGTGGAGTTTTTGTAAATTTTTACAATGCCAAGCCCCCATAGAAACGCAAAGCCCCTCAATCGAAAACTTTCTGGCGACCATTTTGACATAAAGATGGGTTATCTGTCTCTGTCGAAAGCGAACTTTTAATTGATTGTGACGAAGGTTTTCTTTTTGAACCATTTGATCATAGTATTTTACTTTTCAACTGGAGAACTCCTCTTCGTACCAAAAGTACAGTAGAGCCGCAATTATCTTCATCAGCTGGCAAAAAATATACCCCTCACAGAAATGATAACCTAAATTTGCTGAGCCACACATGGCCAAAATGTGTTTCTCTGACGCAAACGCGGGCGCATTTGTGGTGTATATTCAATTCTACCAGGTCTACATCACCACAAGACAACGTAAGAAACTTATCCGCTACAAACGTATGGTGTAAGTACTGTAATACTTTGTTTTAGTTAAATTTTATAATGGATACCACGGCCAAAGCAAACGATACAAATGACATATTGCAAACGTTTCGACAACATCGAAACGTTTGCAATATGTAATTTGTATCGTTTGCTTTGGCCGTAATATTCCTTATAAGGCTATTCACCACTTCCGTTTTTTGTGTACCATAGTTAAATTTTGGTCATAACTTTTTTCGGTAGAAATAAACTTGTTAATTTTTTGCTGAAATGTGTCTTTTCGGGTTGTAAAATAATGGCAGCCCTAACCTCTGACTACAGGTGGAGTAACTGCAAGAACATTCACCTTCAGGAGGAAAAAATCAATATAAAAGTGAAATGATAACCTACTCCAACAAAAACGATAAATGCGATAGATACCTTATCAGCGTTTTGAACGGTCTACCTAAACATCTGATTCATCAGTTGGACAAGGAGCACGTAATCTCATCCCACACACAATACTGATTGATCTTAGCCAGTTTTGTCAGAGCAACAGAAAAGTTGATGTTGAATTGCTAATCTCGAACACAAAGTTTGTCCTTTGCTTTTTCCCTTTTAATCGATATCGAACGTCCGATACTGGCCAACGCAAAAAAAACTCGCGAAGCAAACATGAACAGCACACAAATTTTATGCTACAAATGGCTTGGTACATGAAAACAAATTAATTAATAAAATTTCGTAACGCTAAATCTTGTTTCAGTTTGCTTTACTTACATGAGATGAAAGGGTTTATGGCCAAATGGTGGGTGATAACAACGCCGTAGGCTTGTGAGACTGCATGTATTATGTTTGCTTAACATATCTGCCACACAAGAACTACTTCATTGAAGGTCTAATATTTGCAACCAAAACAAGTTTGTTAAAAGACTGAATGGCTAGGATTTAGCACATTGTAGTACTGACATTCATCACAGAAACGTATCATTCTTGAAGTTTACTAAGTGGAACTTGAAATTTATTGGGATTCATTTTGATACTTGTATGCAAAATCAGTAGAAAATCTGATTTTTAGGAACGAGGTTTTGAATTCACTTATTACCAATCTCATCGCAACCTTTCTAATTGAGTGTTTTCGTTATGAAGTCACTGTGCATTTGTGCTCCATATTGTGCAGTATGGTTATTATACAAAAAGTGAGTTTGTTGGTTGAACAATTAGTCGAAATATGGAAATAAAGAGTGGAATCCAATATAGAACTCATGTTTCAATAACAGCATCTTTTTCAGGATATTTTGCTTTAAATTGACATCCATACATGGTAAGGCTGTTGTAGAAACGCATTGCGTTGCTAGGCTCTAAGCAGCTCACAGTAGAAATTCCGCCTATACGGAAAATTGCGTCATGGTGTCACATTACCATGACTAAGCGGTCTGCTGTTGTCAAACTTTGTTTGCTTGTCACAGCGTGACCGCCGCACCAATGTTAATAAAACGTAGTGATTTGGAATCAGATGGGAACGGTTCTATCGGTTCGAACAAAAAATGAAACAAATTCATGTCACATGATCTAGATTTACTTATTTATTTAGTCACAGATTTACTTAGCTAGATGCGTTTCCCCAAGACGAGACGAAGTGATCAGACATAGTGCGACTGGATTCGTGGGAATCATTTTTTGGGAGTGCCTGCTATATTTAAGATCCAGATAGTCATATTCTTGCCATTCAGCGTTTTCCACGTTTTCTCCATTTGCGATTATCACCATAATCTCGCTAACGTCGACGGGCAGCCCCTTTTACCGGCCCCACTAATTTTGTTTGCACTGTTTGTTGCTAGTGCGTAGACGTATGGTTTTCGCAGCATCAACAGTGAAGCAAAATGCAGATGAAATATGTCTCATTCTATCACGCAAAACTGTCTGGACCGAAGGAAAATAGAGGCCATACGTGAGAGAACAAAATGTTGTAGCTGAGCTGTGAAGGATATTGTCTTCTTTCAAACTTGAAGTCACAATTAGGAAGAAAAACTAGCTCTTAGTGCGGTTTATCAATTGTGCGGAGGTTATGCGAGTTGACATAAACGAGGCGCTGAAAACGAATGTTTTGTCCAAGGAACATGACTCATGGCCCACTTTGATTTGAGGCCTTTGGGAACCCAAAACGACAATATATCGACTTGGACTATTTCAGCCATAACTTGCCAGCTGAGAGAGCTAGAGAGATATTCAAACCCTCTAAAGATGCGGAAAGACCTCTGCTGTAGTTTCGATTAAGAAAATTAGGCAAGTTTTGGATTTACATTTTTGTTGGATTACGTCATAATAGGTGAAAGTTTAGGTCTCTTATGCCCACGTTATCTGGCCCTGAGCCTCAACCGCAAGAGGGACCTTTGTGCTTGTATTTTTGAAAACAACTAGGCGGAAATCACCATCTTTAGAGACTTGATTAGGTTTCTAGCGTTTGTGGTTAGCAAGCTATGAACTAAAAACACAAAATAAACAATTATTCTCCTAAAAGATTAATTGAATATTTAATTGTTTATTTTGTGTTTTTTTTCATACCTTGCAAACCACAAATGCTGGAAAGCCAATCAAGAACTCCGAAGATGAGGGGCTTTCGCCTAGTTTTTCTTTGAAAAACAAGCACGAAGCTCACTCTTGCGGGTGGAAGCTCAGGTTCAGATGAGGTGAACCAAAAAGTCCTCAACCTCCCCCCATTATGACGTAACTCTCACAAAAACTCAAGTCCATAACTTCCCAACAATTTGTAATCGGAACTAGAAGATCTTCCGAAACCGTAGAGAGTTTAAACAGCTCTCTAGCGCCTGGCGAGTTATTGACTGGACAACTTCAAAGTGTATTGTTGCGGCGCAAAAAGTCAAAACCCGGAACACGTTCAACGCGACAGTCACGGCACCAACTAACTCCGCAAATAAGATGCGTGCAACAAAGGTTCATGGTGAGCCGCCTCAAGCTAGAAACCCTGCACTTATTGCGAAGCGAGCGCGGCGCATTCCTTCACACAAAGCATCTTAAGTGCTTGCGGCCATGAAAGCCCTTTAAGTCCCGCAAAGCCAAAAGGCTGGCACGGACTCGGCCATAAATCGCCAGGCGATATAATTAGACAGCTTTTCAATCCCTGTAAAAATTCCGGAAGTCTTGTAATATCGATTTTTAAAAAATTGGAAAGTTTCGGATTCGAAATTTTTGGGGAGTGTCGACACAACTGGGGCAGGTCAAAGCTTTTTTGGATGACCTCATCGGGGTCTGAGAAAAACCTCAAGCGGAAATTTCTTTATTCTTCAAAAAAACACGAGAAAATCAGCATCTTCAGAGCCCTTGTTTGGCCATATAGCGTTTGTGGTTGGCAAGTTGTGGCCTAAAACAACAAATTAATTAATTAATCTCCTAGGGTTATATTTAATCAATTATCAATTTGAACTTAACTTGCCAACCACAAACGTTAGGTGTCCAACCAAGGGCTCTGCAGTTGCGGATTTTCGCCTAATATTTTTAAAAGAGAAAACATATAAGTGTAAAGATAATTTCTGTAGACAATATATCAAAAGGGTGATTTGAACTAATCAACAAAATTGTCTTTAAGATATTTTCAGTATGTTTATTTCTATTATATCGTCTTAAGAACCGTAATCATATAAATATTTGTGTTCCTGTAGTATCGGGTGAGTGAAATCTGGTGCGATCTCATGAAAATAAGAATAGTGCCAAAAAAGATTTTCACAAGGATTCTACTTCAAATTGCTTTTCACTGGTTTCCTGTTTACCCACCTGTTGTTGTTTGGAATGTGAAACCTTCTTCACGGTTGGAAAAAAGGTTGTTTTTGCCTTTTCAAACCATCTGCTGTGGAGACGGCTGTCAAACCACTGCACTGGCCATTTTCTGAAATGATCGCTGACCTACGGGCACAGCACCCAATCTATCGATTGTATCCTATATTTCAACAAAAACAATACATGCTCTGGTGACATGAAACATTTTGTCTCTCACAGCTTGCGCTAATTTTAAACTTGACGTTTGATCGAGCACATGAAGGAAGAGGTCGTTCGAGTCAAAGGACACGCTTGTTTACATCCTTTGATTGCAAAAACGGTGAGATTTTAATTCACTTTGAAATTTCCATGTGATTCAACTAACTCTTTGAAGATGTTAAGTTTGCCATTTTCGTTTCGACAAAATGCAGCGCATAGTTCACCACCAAGGGAATGTGCGCCTGTATTTGTCTTCACGAATGCAGGGAACCCGTACTGTGTTTACATGTTCAACTGCATGCACGTTCTTGCTTGCTTTCAAATATATTTTAAATCTCTCCATTGTTCAAGAACCGTAGCACGTTTTGTAACCGCGACAAAGCAATGCAGCGCGTGTTACGTAGTAATAAGATAAATCGTAAGCATTCACGTATAAACGAATTTTTGTTTTCGAAGTTAGAAACAGTAATGTTTCAAGAGATGATCTGGACGTTAATTTTGAGTGAATATGTTAGAAAATGTACCATTATCCCCTTAAAAGTTACTTTTTGAAAGATCTTAGCTTTGTCTTGACACAATTTATCACAGGTAGGTGGTCAAAAATTAGCTTTACCTTGTAGCTTACTCTTAAGGTCATTTCAAGTGGAAGTAATGTCGCAAAGAAAAAATAAATTGTCATTCCATGACGAATCCCCTCGTTCAGGAAACGCCCTCCGCTTTGTCTGCAAAAATCTTGCTAACTTATCATTTAAAGCAATAAATCTTTGGGTTGCCTTTGCTCGTCTTAACCACCTCCCTGTAGTGTGATACACTTAACTCAATATATTCTCCGTCAGCCTCATCGAAAAACGACACAAACATGCCATGCTTCAGACGCCTACTTTAAATGTAGTTCACGACCGAAACGACGACAGAAGTTACATGATCAAATTCCAAAACCTTAGCACATCAAACTTACTGGTGTATGATGCAGTGGCAAGTGACTAACACAGCTGCGCAGTCAACGAACTACCCACCTCAATTTTATTAGTGATACGCGATGGTTGCGAAAATTGAATCACGATTCGCTGGCTGGATCGAATGATGGGCTTTCAGGCATACCATTATGTGCAAAAACACACAGTTCAATTAGAAAATTGCGGATATTCGCTGCTTCCACAATACGTGGGCACGTAGACTTCTGTTATAGCATGTTGATCACAAAGTGTTAACAATTTAAACTGCTGAAATGTTTCATAACAGTGAACTCATGGAGCACACTGCTTTTTCGCTGAAATGTTGTGGAATTGTTGATTTATCCATTTTTCAGGAAACGTTGCTTGATCAATCGTTTGCTGTGAAGTACGTGTTGTTTCCAAAGTCAGGTTGGCAGTTTTGTGTAATTTTCGATAGTGAAACCCTATGTACTAAACATAAACGCTTAAAAATAGCAAGTGAAGAGATACCATATGCTATTGTCTTACCTGTTTTGCTTTTTGCTTTACGTTGGACTAGTAAAAATGGACAGCCTAGTGACTTGACTCAAGTGACTTGACTGAAACGTAAGGTTCCTGCAGACAACAGTGATAAATGCAGATAGGGAAAAATCAGAAACATTCGATGAGAATTTGTTGCAAAGCCATAGTCGTAGGGGAACAAAAGTGTTTTGGGGTGCAAAACCTTTTTTCCCGACAAATCAATTTCCAGATATTAATGCAGGTGAGCAAAAAACAAAAAAATTCATATTGGTACTAAGCATGTATTCATGATAAGTAAAAACATACACTGTACAGACTGAAAAATGGAAAGCTAGTGGACAAAAACAAGCTTTTATGGCAGAGAAACAGCATACACATTAACAACATTCGCAATGAGATGCAACACGTGAGTACTAGTATGTAGATTGCGTAATGCAAAAGTGTTGGAAGCAATACATCATGTCATCCTGACTCGACTCCTAATTATTATCACCATAATTGCATTGTCGAAGTTTAAATCACCGCATTTTAATCCGCGCTGAGACACTACATACCTTCTTCCTCACCTCAGCAGACATACGGTATTACACCAATGCTCTCTTTTGATCTATTAATGCAGCTTCTGTGTTTTCATACTACAGGTACTTCATAGTGCAACTATACTTCATCCATTTTGTGAGGAACGTACGCCTGGCCATAGTTTGAAATCTCATTTGATACACCCACCAACAGCTTTAAAGCAACCTCCTCGGTTTCATGTAAACGATGAAAGCTAAAATGAATCTATAGTTAAATGACGATTGATAGAGACTTGTGCTAACCAGCACATGCAAATTAAAAACTCAGCGCATAACATATTCAGTATAGACCTTCTAACAATTTTCAAATTGGTCCAGACTAACCTGTCAGTAGACAAGTCTGATTAAGGAAAATACCTACTTTTAATAGCAAGCTTACTTTCAAAAAATAATTGCCTAAGTGCCAAAACGTTGAAAAAAATAAATACTTTGAAAAAGACCAACAAAGCATTTATACCAGGATAGGCAGACCAAGGGACGAATCCGAGCGACGTTGCTCAAATCAGTGGGCTGGTTGCGATGCAAGCCTCAACTGATCGCTGTCAGTGAATAGGCAATACAAGCTACTGTATCAACGCAAGGAAAATGTGACGCAGTACAGTATCGTAATCATGACCATCAATCACAGGCAAGTCATCCACAAACAATACACTTTGGACTCGGCTGCCATGATGAAAAATGCCCTACAAACAAGCGCATTTTCCAGTCCACCAGCCTGTGTAAAGCCGTAAGCTTATGGACAAAACACGATCTCAAGGGCTGGAATATTAAACCATTAGTTCAAACTTACAAAACCCTGCATTTTAACCCCAAATATCGTCAGTAATCAGTTGCAAATAACTCCATAAATTTGTCCAAAAATCAAAAGTTTGAAAAGTTGTAAACTGTATCTTCAAAATGGGATGATTGGAAAACAGAACTACGTGCATCCTCTGCCATCGCACGAAAAAAAGTTGAGACACAGCCCAGGGCCGGATTAAGGGGGGGCAACGAGGAAAATTCTCCGCCCCCCTGTTGCAAGGGGGCCCCCGTGATGAAATTTATTTGTTTCGAATAAAATACTCGAAAAATTTTTGTGATGCAGAGGCGATTCAAGAATACAACTCTATATCTTATTCCTATGTTGCGTTAAGTATCAGGGGCCCCAAACAGCAACTGATTTTTCTGCAACAGAGCTGTCAAATTAATTTTCACTGAGGGCCATATCAACACTATGGTTGTCCTGAAAGGGCCAGTTGTAACTGTAGCCTATGGTTGCCCTCCAAGTGCCAGTTGTAACAGAATTAACCACAATCATCTATGCTAATGCTTAAAGAGGGTCTCTGTGACGTAATAATGGTTATTTTGCAGTGAAAAGAACCTAAAACTGAATATCTTCTTAAAAGGAGAGACGTTAAGTCAGCAAGATGATTAAAATAACAAAGTTATGACATGGCAACGATCGTCGTTCGCCTTTGTAAACAGGTATAAACAGGCCCGCAACCAGCTTGGGACAGCAGGTGGGGCGAAGAGTTTTCTGAGAGGGGCCCAAATTTTTCAAATTATGTCCATGGTTTTAAACTATGTCCAACACATTTTTCCAAGGGGGCGAAAAAAGTGTAGGGGGCTTCGCACCCTTTGGTTACGGGCCTGGGTATAAACCACTATAGTTCCAAAAAAATTGGCATGCTGAGGCTTAAAATTTAAGCTTCACTGGCCACATAAAAAGACGTGGCGGGCTACGTTTGGCCCTCTGGCCATCAGTTTTGGCACATGTGGTCTATAAATTTGTCTGTCTGCCAGTTTTAGTAATCGCTACTAAATAGCTTATAAGTATTTTCGGTTTTGTTCAATGCAAATGTATTTGATTTCGCTGGTAACTTTATCCTAATAATCGTTCTTTTGGCATGGATATGACATCTCTACTCGTGCATCGCGCCTATTGCACAAATGTCACGAAAACGTTGCTATTTGCGTGTTAAAGCTAGTGGTTGCTGACTGCTGTTTAGTGTCAATCAATGTTGCCACTGGGGTCAGTCTCGTTAATGTCGGATTGCTGCCTTTTCAACATCAAATTTTTACGCTACAGTTTTATATAAACTAAATCAGGAGTGGGCAACTAATTAGGGTCGTGGACAATCTTGAGAATTCCACGTTTTGGCGGAGGGCCCTGCGTCCTCAGTGAAATAGAAGCATGTCTCAGTTAAGCTAGCCTCATCAGTCAACACTAACATTTGTTGGGATAAGTTGCAGGAAATTTCAGATTTTAAGATATTTCCTGAATGCTTCCGTGAGCCACTTAAAACGCTGTGGCGGGTCACATTTGGCCCGCGGGGCGCTATTTGCCCACCCCTGAATTAAATGCTTCTATTAGCAAAGAGCGAGCACCCTCGTTGAATCCGAAACAGAGGGAAATATCACCATTAAATGGAGAAGTCGTTTATAATTTACCCAAAATGTTAGTCGCAACGCAACGAAGAGAACTACTTTAGTCTGAAACGATAAGCAAACACACATTTTGGTGAGAAATTGATGAAAGGAACTTAAAAACAATTAATAGCCTATAACTTATTTTCGTCCTAAAATGAGGGGAATGTGGAAAACAAAAACAACAACCCAGTCAACATCAGATTTCTCGATAAAACATAAGACATCAGAAATTAATCTGAGTACATCACATTTAATGTCATGTTAATTTATCAGAAGTGGCAACACTGGCATCAATGACCCCAAACTTCGGGTGCTGTCTCGAGGTAGCCGAAGCCGAACTGCACCTTTGTTTCGTCATAAAGGGTAACGTGTGGTGGAAACGCACATTGCTATTTACACCACATGTTATTGCATGGTTCACCAGAAAAGGTTTCAATCAGTTGATTCGTAGAACGAAACGGAATAAAGCGAGATTTCAATGCTTAGCTAGCGGGATGCCGAAATCTGTAATGCCATCAGGAGTTAATAAAAGCGCAAATGGGTCGTCCATAAATGACGTCACACCCTAACGGGGGAGGGGGTCACCAGATTTGTGACAAATTGTGACAAGGGGGAGGGGGGGAGTCAGTAGTTTTGTGATGTCACACGAGTCGTTTTGA
>JGI24022J15233_10008735_pt1 | contig 11353 bp, 7 predicted proteins | sample Ectturendosymbi2_FD_15233 | JGI IMG/M metagenome (IMG submission 15233)
GTTATGACAACCCGGGCAGAGTTTCATTTTAGCTGGGTTTATACTTTTTCTGCCACGCCCAGATCCTTGCGGATCTGAGCACCTGTTCCACCGAGAGAGACCGCTTGCGACCCAGCACTCCCTGCGCAACAGTGTTGATAATCTGGTAGCTGTTTCCCATACAGGCGATACGAATGGATATAAATTTGGCTTGCTATGCACCTTTGTGGACCAGTCAAAGGGCAACAATTCCATAACCTTCCGTTTGTTTTGGTGCCCTGGCGTTTTTGCAATTGCAATGGCGTCTTTCTCGTTTTTGAAATTCTTAATTTTTGCCAAATAAACTCAACTTAACCTCGATTACAAATTCTAGGTGATCCCACTCTACTACCTACATACTGTTTGATAAAATCTTACCTGCCGGGTTATGACTAAGCGAAATATTCAGTGAATCTCATCAAATCACTTACCGCAGTACATTGTACCTTGTAAACAATGTGTCGTGCTCTTCAAACTTTAGCTGCTATATGACACTGGCGAAAAACGAAAGGAAGCAAAAAGACGAATGTATAACTGTTGCATTTTACAGAAAATGTAACATGAAAATCACCAAGAAAAAAACATCAACAACTTTGATGAAATTTTCTTTGAAGGCAAACTCTGTCACATAAGGAAAAAGAGGTATTTACAAATACAGCAAAAAATTGATTAATTAGGGAAATACATAATCACGCTTTGCTTTCAAAGAAAATGCAGTGCTCTTTCTTTTTATGACTTTCGCTTTCCTGAAAGCATCCCAGTTTTAGAATATCAACATGGCAGCATAAGGTGCAGAACGGTGACAATGTTGTTGGCTGACAAGGCCTCAGCAACGTGTAGCATGCAATGCGATATTACTTCCGTTTGAAAAACCCATTGAAATGCGTTTAATCGATTTTTCATACACATCAGACATTTTAAGAGAAGTTCCTTCTTTCCACACATATTTATCACTTCAATATTTTCGGATGTTGTTTCTACTGTCATTTTCGGATGTTTGTTTCTTCCTTGCTTCATGTCTGACTTATTTTAAACATTGCGTGTTCAAGCTTTTGAACTAGACCTGCAACTTGGACGAATTTTGCTTCTTGTGACAGTTAATTGAATTTTAATTTAAATTTTTGGTGACGGCAGTTAGCGGCAGGCCGAAGCCTGAAATTTGCCCCCTGCCGGGGCGATTTTGGGTGAACGCTCTTGCCCAAGGAGTGCTACGGCACTTCACTCAGTGGCCGTAGATCGAACACCTTGAGAGGCGGACACTTTGCCACTGAGCTAGTGCCGCCCGTTGCAGTTATTGAAAATGTTTTTGTTGTGTTGCTGAGGCCAGGAGTTTCTTCTCGGTTATTTTCTAGATTTGTTGTGGTTCGCAACGCATTGTGCAAAATATAAAAACACGATCTTTGTGTTTTGTAATCACTGATTTTTTTCACTTGGCGTTCTTGTGAACAACGTGCCGAGAGTCTACAATGTTATGCTATGCCATATGTGAATGAATACAACGGAAAAATCTGCTATCTAAACTTAACAAACCTCTGTAATGAGTTTGGATGCAAGTCGTAGCGATCAAAGACCAACACCTCTGTTCGTCAATTTTGAGCAACAGCGAAACGCTATCGAACGAGTTGCAAGAGCCTTTTGAGAAACAGGTTTATCGCAAGACAGCAGAAGTTTTCTACTGCACGTTGTCGCAGGCCATTGTCTACTGCATAAATCCGCGTTATTAATATTTACCGATGGTAGTCACCAAAAGTAGCCAAGAAAAAACGCTATTGAATGCCTAGACGACCAAACCCGAAGCCAAGGGGGACATTCGGGACCAATTACCCCAAATTTTTGTAACCCCAAAAAATTTATTCTGGCCGGAAAAATTTGTTATGAACGTAAAATAGAAACAAAAACCATGCCCCCCTAAATGCGTATTCCACCCAAAGTCTTAAAACTTGACCATTGGCCTGTGGGTTACCAGGCTAGGTTTTGAGCATAATTACCTTCTTAGAAAATTGAAGCTAAGTTGTAGCATTAGTTTTGAAAATATAAGATTTGTTCAATCTTCTTTAATGTTTCATTGCACCATATGTGTAGAGTTGAAAGGCGTCACGAATAGCCTGGGTCGTAATTTTCATCACTATTTTGCGCCAATGACCCAATAGTAAGTTTAGTGGTGAATGTAGAAGAGTTGAAAATTCATGCTCTTGCAATCACCACGTGGCTCAGATGAAATTTTAGACAGTACATATAGACTTCTTTCCTAATGTAAGACTGGAATCCTTTTAATGAATGACTTATTGGTCACATTGTTGTACACAGCTGGTTGATATCGGAATCTTGTTTTGCAGCGTAAAGAAGATAGGACAGTTCATATAAACAAAACTTCCTGTGAAAAATCACATGCTGTTGACAGTTCCACGGAGTATAGTTTGAGAAAAAAAGGCAACAAAACGCCTAACCTGATGTGGGATCCCAAAACTTATATTGATGCAGGGGCGTAAAGGAGTAAAGGAAAGGGGCAAGGGGCCGCAAGTTCCTGGGCTCCAAATCACTATGGGCGCTCCGAATGACTGCAGGGGGCGCAGAAAAAGCCCCTACAATGTCACAAGTACTTTTTTCAATACAGTGCATTTTCTTTCGAAAGACCTAAGGTTCGAACTTGTGAAGTGCCAAACTCGCTTCTTGCCCCTCGCGCTATCTAACCTCGTTACGTTCCAGTATGGATGACCTGACTATGAACATTACTTTTGTAGCTCTATATTTTATCGACTTTTTTGTCGACTCCACCCAACTATATTTAGCGAATGTACATCCGTCAATGATCTCGTCTCTGATAGATCTGTGTTGTTTGAACCTAACACGCGCATTACAGTACAGCGTTCATTCCTGTTCACAATGGTTCACATCAAAAACAATTTCAGCAATCTTTTCGTGCCTGTTTTCTTTCTCTAGTATTGAACTGAGTTCTTTCAGAATCTGCCTGACCACCAGAAAGGCTCGATCGTACATGTTGTGGCGATAATTGTTCCATATCAGAATGTTACACATGAAGGGTCACAGAAGTCTTCCACAAAAATCTGGCCACAGTTATTAAAACAGGAATATTAATTTCGCTCAAATTAGCATCGTCAGTTCCACAGAACGAATAGTAAAAGCGTAATATCTTATTCAAAAAGAATAATCTTCTTCTATCACAAATTTGCAAAATGCCCTATACTCTGATGTGAGACTCCGCAGAAGATGCGCGCTTGCGACGATGTCAGAACAAATTTAGCATAAAGACCAAGCAACCAGCTGAAAATGTGGAAATTCGCAACATAAAATTTCAGGTTAAACATGTTTTTGGGTTAGGACGTTACGCAAAGCGAATAAAAGTGAATGGAGAAAAGCACAGGAGAGACAGTATAAGCTAAGTCTTCTGATAGTGACCTGGTTGCAGTCCGAGGCGACAAAAACAAAACGTGCACTTCAGCCCACGAATGAGTTCATGGGCGTCTGAAGGAATTCCTCTCGGGGGGCCACTTGGGGATTTTTCTTAAATTTGTACAGGGGGGACTAAAAGCGGTTAAATTTGTTTTTCCTACTCAAAACTAAGAAAACAACCTTTTTTGTTGAGAATTTCAACATCCAAGGGGCCTACCTGCCCCCCTCTTTTGACACCCATGGATGAATTGATATCTGAGGAAAGCATTCCGTGCAGCATGAGGCGAGTATGTATTGCGATTCGACTAACAAGTCAGTGGCTGAGCGTTGAAGAANACCNTCGATATCAAAACTGAAGTGAGATGATGCGGACGCGGCAAGTGGGAATGGACGGGAGCTTGTAACAGTNGCAACTGGTGGGTCGTGTTGAAAACATCCCAAATATAAATACAAAAAAATTAATCCAAAGACTTTCATTCTTAATCTATNNAGTTGAAATAGATTGGTGAAGACGAAGATCGTTATTCAAACTATTATTTAAGNTGATTGTCACGAGCACCAAATGAATCAAGTACAAAGCTGCTGATCAACCAATGCATCCCAGTGGTTGTGAAATCAACAAAACGGTTAATGAAGTAATCATCATAGCAATTTTGAGACATCCCACATTTAAGAAGAATTGTTCTGGAAAATTATCGAATACAGGAAAAAGGGTACATACCGGTACTCCGTTACTGGTTCTGCTGACTGACGACAATTCGACATTAGATTACTGCTTTGTTGACACTTTCTAAACCCAGAGGCATCCAATGCTGCTGATCAGTGTATAAATAGAATTTGAAAACTCTTGGATGAGTAAAGGAAATGACGCAGCAAAAATTATAATTGGCATGAGATGAGTGAAGGAAATGACGAAGCGATAAAATACAAAAGCCTTCAGAGGAGTGATTGAAATGCAACAGCAAAATATCTATAGCACTTGGGATTCCATAACCCAAGTGTGTGAAAAAATCGGGGGTATGCGCATCCATCGCCGAGGTTTGTGTCGTTTCGGTGAAAGTTAAAACCACAATACTTTAACTCAAGCATTGCGCTGTAGAAATACCTTCCTTACAATGTCTAAAATATTGATGTAGCTTTTGTGGTTCTGGTGTTATGACGAAAATGACTGCTCAAAAGCTTTGAAAGCCTAGTCAAGTAGGCAAGAGCTCTTTTGCAGAGAACAGTCGTGCACAACCTGCGGCCTTCGAAAAAAATTACGTCGTCGCGTACATGCAATTTGAAATATATGTTATGTCGGTCGTGCATTAGTATAAACATTTTGCCTATGGCATATGAGAATACTTAATAGAAAGACAGTCAACAGACATGTGAAAGCAGTTTAGGCTCAGTGTGTAGAAGCTGAACAGAATTTTATGCTAGAAATGATAGCATCCTAGGATACATCACAATCCTGCCGTGGTGATAATGTATTTAGCTGGTGAAGGTTTGTGCCATAGGCACACATCCCCTCTCTAGCCTGGTGACTTGAGGGTTTAGGAGAAGGAATAAGGAATATTAGTTAAATTATCTGTGTGCGTTACTTCAGTAAACCTCTATCAGTTTGTGCTACTTTGAGTTGGCGTTCTTATTTGTCTTCTTCAGGCCCTAGATTAAAACTTTCACACGGAAAGATCGTGTAACCGATACCCATGTATAAACAAACAGATACACCTGTTATTTAAAGAACTTAAAATATAGCTCTACAATGAGTCCGATGACATATTATAAACGCAACTGTTTAGTGGCAAACAAATCAAAAAGCAACCTTTCTGATCAATGTCATTCAGATGCAACAGGCATTTTAAAACTTAGTTGGATCGACATCCAAAAAGCAATATTTACTGTACTGTTTACGCAGGTAACATAGCATGATATAGTTATAGTTTGTGATAAGATCATGCCTCAAACATTCGTGGTTAGTGGAGGCATTTTGCTCCCACACGTTTTCCGTGAGGGCACGAAGTTACGGACCAGTGCTGTAGCCAACACATCAGTTTCAGAGCTTTGAATTAAATATCCAACATGCTAGAAATAGCGTGCAAATGTGGAAGGTTAAGAAATGCGCGTACTTCACAGCACTACGAATATTTTCAACAAGCAACTCAAACCACTTTAGGTCTTTGTTTTTTTGCGGAGTTTTTTTATTCTCAGTTATTTGAGTGAAACCCATCGACAGATTCTATCCAGAATTAGCTAAAAGAAAACAAACCTGTGGTGAGATTCGCTTGTAACAAATACATTTTACTTCCACGTCAAGATTATTGCAACTACTAAGAACACTAAAACCAAAAGTATGAAAACCGCAGTTCATACAAATGTTACATGAAAGAGAAGTGAAAACAAACAACAAAACCACCATCGGAATTGAGGCACCACGGCGAAAAAAAAAACACGGTGGTTTGCATCACGTGGCAAAACAAATGGCATCACTGGAGCTTTCAGAAAGGTTGTTGACAAAACGCTAAATTTTGGCAGAATAAGTGTGCGCAAGAAAATCTGATATCGCTGATTTTTTCACCATGCAATGTGTGAAAAAAAGCAAAATTTCATTCCGAACACTGGCACACCGGTTGACGAGGTGATGTTTCTTTTGATGTGCTCTCTTTATTTATTGACGGATAAACAAGAACTGCATTTGACAGTGAATCAAACGAAAACCAGGGACGCCCAATTCGCAGACCATATCAGCTTTAATGTCAATTCGCAGACCATATCAGAACAATGAGGTAAAAACGCCGCAATGAATGCCATCTTTAGGAATCGAGTGCATGAGAGAATACGTGTTTACTATTAATTTACATTTGTTGCTTGCCAACCAATCCCCAGCAATCCCTAACTTTATATGACACAAGCGAAACAAGACAGCTCTTCCTATAGCACTTCCTGCAGATGAGGCATTTGGCAGGAATGCAGCAGATTCTTCACTCACCACTGAAAAAGTTTTCGGAGACAAGGATTTCCTTAGCGCTGGTTGCTTTAACAGAAACTATTGTATTGCTTGATTTTGACAAGACATTTGTCAAAAGGCGTCGCAAGTAAAAAGCAGTTGCGCGCTAATTTCCATGCTAACAAGCCTTCCATAAAAGTTAGATCTGGATCATAGGTTCCTTGAAACGGCATATCAGTTACACCAAAAAGTGCTTCGGCAGTGACAGATGATTTCAAAAGTAAAAACGTCTTTGATTCTATCAAGATCCTGGACATGGCACAATTTATCGCCCCAGCTCCTACGAATGAGTCCTTCCAGTAGTCAGGCTAACTGTAATCCACTCATTACAACGCTTGTGTATCTAAGTATCAAAATTGAAAACATTTGTCAGAATATTTAAAAACATACTCCATCTTAAATTTTCAAATGAAATGGTTTCTTCAGATTCGTTACTGAAAAAGACAACAACATTAGAGCCAGTGTGTCTTAAAATGAAGATGGAGATGTCAGTGCTGTCTTAACAGTTTCGTAGCCAATGGATCGTATGAAACGCTTCTTCACTATTATAATAAAATGTAGTAACGAAATGATTATGACCAATGAAAAGAAACTTTGACCAAATGAAATCACCAATTAAAAATACAATGAAATTATGATGCGTACAAATAACTTGACCATGTCTGCAGGAACGTGGTATTTGGCACAGACGTAACCACTACAATATTAGGTCTCAATCGAAAATGGGAAACGCAGGTTGTTGCAGCAAAAATCAGGAAATTAACTTTCACTCTCCAAACTCAAATACAGGCTAATAAATCTGAGGAAACTTCTGTTGCTTTGCAGTCATTTTTGAAAATGGGAATTTTGTGCATATTCACACCAAACATCAAAGTGTTTTGTTTTGATGCTCCTTCTTGTAGTAAAAATGTACTATGCATACAATTCTTGACAGGATGACCGATGCACAAGTGATGATGAAAAATAGTAAAGTGAAAGACATCAGTGATCAGATGAAACTCAACTGACTTCCACAGTCGAAGTACGCGAACGTGGAAGGTTTGTTTGCGCCAGCAAGAGTTCAGGAATCTGGGCTCCGATTCTGAAACAAAACATGGAGGATGGGTTTAGAACGGAAATTACCTCAACTGCAATCAGCCCAGCAATTTGAGCGAGTCACTTGGGCATTTCCAAAACGTTTCAGATCGTGCCTGGTTTTGGCGTCACAAATGAGAATGCTAGCCATTTATTTGTGTGGTTGTTTAAGACTTGAAAGGTTTGGCACAAACTGGTCAAATTCCAACAGTGGTTTCGGCGTTGGCAGCGAAAGATGACAATTTGCTTTCAGGTTAACCGTAGTCGGCCAAATTAAAATGTTCACATTTGAAAGATATCGAATGACGTTATGATTGATTGTGGCGGCCTTGATTTTGTACCTAGTCTCCTTCCACAACACGCTCGAAACATGAGATCCAATTCTTAAGAGGTCAGTTGCAACGCACCAATAAGGTAAACAAACCATAATTTACAGACTGTAATGCGCCGTTTAGAACCGCAGCGCGACTCTTAAGTTACATCTCTCAAGTTCGAATCTAAGCGAGCTTGTTGCTGAGGGNGTCGTTATAATCGTTGCAACTTTTCATAACAAACTAACACAGACGAGATCGTGACGTGCANGTCGCAGTAACACAGCAGAGCTGTGAAACATGCAGAGGCACAGTAAAACATTACGCCTTAACAAACTCTTACNACATCCACAGCGACTCCAGTTTCAATCCGTTAACACTCACATTTTGTCAATCTGACAAGGGCATTTAGATATCATGCAAATGTTCACATAAAAACATCCTCGTANAACTTTTCTTTATTGGGTGCAAAGATATATTGCANACAATTTTGCTTGAAATTAAAAGTATATTGCACATNTGAGCATCACATAACCTGAAACACTTCTATCAATCAAAAAATTGATCTACAACTCAGCCCCAGTTTGTATANGCACTTTGCTCATATGATGTCGACAACGCAATTCAGGAGAAAAAAAACAATTTCTAGGATAAATTGCATTAACAGCAGCAGTGACAACCATTCCAANAGCCGAAGAGAATCAAGAGAAAGTTTGCAGGCAAAACGTCAATTTTCAATGGATAACGTTTAATTNCCGAACAAAATCTGAAANGCTGTGTGGCATGAGANCCTGTGTTGCACGTGGTTATATGAAATAGTGCTTGTTTACGTCATTAAAAGCGGAAGGTTGATGGTTACGTCGTCAAAAATTGAAAATGATATATATTATTTATTCCACTAAAAAGTGGAGTGTAGAAATTTCAATGTGAAACGTTCAATGATACGTGTCAAGCAAGACCAATCAAAATGATATCAAACCAGCTACGTCAATTGTGCCAAACCAGAACGGATTTCCAGCTGGAAGAAACATAGGCGTAGCCAGAGGCCCAGGGGACCATGACCCTGTAGTCATCTTGTGCTTTGAGAATCGGCGTCCCAAACAAAAATACTGTTGCTGAAACGTTTTGCCCCACAAATGTTTTGGTCCCCCCAAAAAAAATTGGGGCTGGCTACACCACTGGTAAGGAAGCTTACAAAGTAATAAATCTCGAAATAAAAACGCTTCTAAATTTTGACAAACGCTTCGGGAATCGCATCGTTTTGCAGGATATTTCTGTTCTCAATTGCATGCCTCGAAGAAGTTTTTTTACCGCCAGTNACAGCGTTTTCTCGTCTTCAACGCAGTCATCGGACGCAGCTGTTCCTCCATTGGTTGATACGCCGTGTTCAGGGTCGATTCCAGTTCCATTCTGCGCGCTAACATCAGTGTTAAGGTTCAAAAGTTGTTGCGATCGGGTCGTGAACTGCAAGCGCGAAAAATTTGAACTGTGGCAGCAAGCAACAGAGATCAAACACCGCCTGTTCTCATTCTATTGTGCATGTTCATGCCTCTGGCACATGGGTGCTATACATAGCGCTCATCCGTTTCGTGGTGTATGATGCATGTAACCCCTCGCCTACCAAAGTTTTCAATCCAGTCAAAACATGTTGAAACGCAGATGTCAGATCAAGCAAGAAGTCATATGCCAAGCCAACTTTAAAGTAAAACATAATTCAGTACCAGCAAANGTTTCCAGTGGATCTACTCTATGTTGGATNGGAAAATATGNGGCTATAATGAATTNAAAAAAGCAAAGCCATTGACAATGTGCGCCATAACTTACTCATGTTCTCTTTTCTCCTCGGCAAGTCTATGCCTGACTGCTTTGGAAAGGTTAAGGCCACTTCCGCGGGCCACGTCGACCAAGTACAGAAACAATGTTGCAATTAATGCGACTGAACGAAAACAACAATATCTTTATTTTCAGTCCACTGAACAGTGAAGCGGAACAAGCTGATGACACAAAATTGATCGAGGGAGGTTTATTGTCTGACTTGTTATGGTCCCGCAAACAAGATGATTTAGATTTTATTAACACTTACGTGCGCAGACTGATCGCTGCCTCATTATTAACAACAACTGTGTCACTAATGAAGCATATACATTAAGTAGTACTTCAGCGACATTACCCAACTTGGTCGCTAGAAACTCATCAAAGGGTGACCAACCTTTCCTAGAATGTGTGGGTCTACAGGCATCCACACACAATTAATATTGTGTGATTGCCGCTAGCAACTATAAAGCTGCACAGAGTGTACCACTCGCATTCAACCGTCCGCTGTTGTGAAATAAAGATCAATTCCTTATGTTAATTTCGTTCATATCAGCATTCCGTGTTCACAATAGCGAAGTCCATACGGATTTTGAAGCATGCGTGGAGCAGCAGCGCACCAAGTAATACGGGTTATAGTTGTTTCTAAATTTTCGTTTGCCCGAGAACTTGTTCAGGCGTTTTAAAGGGTTTAGGTGCCCGCGAACAAACCAATTTTGAATGAATGAAATGACCGGAATCACAAATTTAACGTTTATTTCTGATAAAAAAACAAAAATCCATAGCAAACCTACCCAATTTCTGTGAATCAAACTTTTCCACTTATTTTTCTGAATTTTTCCATGGAACACCGAGAGACACATGCAAACTTACTGCAAGCGCAAGAGCAGAAGAAAATCCCGAGCATGAAGTATCCTGACTGATCCAGAATTTTACCGGATGCCATTGACAAAAGGGCAAGTGCGAGGTTCAGGATTGACAGCATGCTGTTGAACAAATGAGGTGTTTCGCACGCTTGAGGAAATAGCACAGATGAGGAATTATTGCAGCATCACATAGGAGTAAGTACGTGAGTCAAACATTGGTGGATATATAAAATCGCACTAATTTTTTTACTACAAATTTCTTTCATCAATGTGGTGTCCAATGCCAGCAGTGATTCAAAAACTTTTCAAGTAATATGGCAAAACATCATAAACGTATCTTAAAGTCGCGTGTAAATTAAAATTTTGAAACAATTTTGCAAACGAAAAACAAACATGGCCAAATGACGACTTACAACCCATAGGCGGTGGACAGTCTATTTTGAGGAACCAGGAAAGCGACCATCGGCCACAGGGCACACGAGGACAAGGCGTATGCTGCTCCCATAAAAGACTGCGGTAAACAGAACAAATACCAGACAAAACTTTTCGTGAACGTATTGAAGTGTATGTGACGATGATGTCTCTCGCACTGATTGCAAATTAACCATACCGCATTGATTTTCTTGCACAATTGTTTCTGCACGTTTTCAACTAAAGCAGTTGGTAATGCGTGACGCAGCCTGCTTGGAGGTTTGTTGAGGAATTGGAGGTCAAAACGTTTGCAACCTGAGTATTATTCAAGGTTTTTCTCTGAGTTTTAGTACAGGTCATCAGGTAGTTGTCTATCACTCAACCTTATCACTCAACCTTATGTGAAGTACAAACGTCTACTGAAATCTTGTGGTTTGAACATTACTTTGCACGAAGACCAG
>JGI24022J15233_10008736_pt1 | contig 11353 bp, 8 predicted proteins | sample Ectturendosymbi2_FD_15233 | JGI IMG/M metagenome (IMG submission 15233)
AAGTGCACGTAATGCATTAATCTGGTTAAGTGCTTTCACACCCAGGACCAATTTTATGTGGTAAACAGTGATAACTATTCAGTAGTTAGCTACGTTTTTTTGTAAACACACGATCGTGTTACATTTATGAACCAATAACAGTTGCAATGAGCAGCACATGTGGTTCCAAGTAGCTAGCACACACCTTGGTGTTGAAGCACAGATAGTGTTACTATGTGAGGCTACTGCGCACATAGTTATACTGTATTTTTTGGACCATACGGCACACTTAAAATCCTTTAATTTTCTCAAAAATCAAAAGTACACCTTTTAATGTGGTGCATCTAATGCACGGGTGTTAAACTCGTTTCAGTTCAGGGGACAATTCAGCCAAATTTAATCTCAAGCGGGCTGGACCAATGTAATCACTGTATAACACCCTGGTTATAAGTATTGACAACTTCCAACTGTTTTCATAACTTTAATGCAAAAATTTCAAGCTTATCTGAAAATGATTATTAGCACATAAAGTTTTCAATTTCCCCACGCAAATAAAAAAATGCCTTATTACTGAGAAGGCTGTCAATCTGACAGTGATGGTTCGGATGAAATTAACTGTCCGGACAACCACTTGCATGACGTGATCCAATTATAAGGATTTGCAACACAATGCCTCCTGGTGTGAAATACAGTGAAATGTCCAAAATTCACATCCTCCACATACAACCTGTACTTTTCATCTAACTTTTGTCGCAATACCTGCTTTTTTCGCGATCATTGGTGGCGCACTATCCGTAGCAATACCCACAGCACGGAACCAGTATATTCCCATCCTGTTCAGTACTCCAACGAGAGAGTTGAAAATATCATTGGTTGTTATGGTATCGATCATAGGCACCAATCCCAGGAACTCCTCAGCGACAGACAAAGTCTCATCAACGCCACAAATAAATATGGCTCGTTGTGTAACGTCCGAAATTTCCGTGCTTTCATCGAGCGCAACCAAAAATATAACAAACGACTTAACTTTTTTTTCAGTTGGCTGTCTAAATTCGCAGAAATGTCCGAAACCCTCTCTGCCACAGTGTTTCTTATCAGGCTAATATTAGCAAAAGCTTCAGCTTCTCAGAACACACGATTTCTGCAGCCTTTAGGAAGCAGGTCTTCACGATCTCACCCTCACAGTATGGCTTTGATGCTAACGCTATGTCATTACCAATAAGGTAGCTAGCCTTCACATCTGCTGCACTTATATCTGGTCTACTGGTAAAAACAGATTGCTTTCTTTTCAAGCCTGCTATCAATTCCTTCACCTTCTCTCTCCTCAGTTGCCCTTGCAAGCCACAGTATCTTTCAGCATGATGAGTCTCATAGTAGTGTTGAATTTTATATTTTTTCACCACTGAAACCTGCTGTGAACACACCAAACATACAGGTATCCCATTCACATCCGTAAAAAATAGGAATCGGACCAATTGTGTTAGAAAACTCTGCATTTTTTGTCAACTTTTCTGTTTCGATAAAGACATTTTGGGAAATGAGGCTGCCACAGAATAGAGAACAAAGGCTAAACTGAGCAATTTAGGGAAAAGCAAAAGCTTACGTCCGAGGAAGGAATTGCCACAATACAATTTCCTTGTCTCATGTTTTCATGAAAAACTACAAAGATATCCTCCCCGTTTTTACTCCAGGTTGACATATTTGAAACAGGAAGTTGCTTGAGCCGGTGGTTTTTATTAACATTTCTATGCATTTTTTGACACTAGAAATCCGGCGATGTCCATTAACATTTTTTATGATTCAATGAGCTATTTTCTGCAGTTACTGCTTTTCACCGATTCTCAAATTTGACCCTGTCGAACAGATTTCTGTGCAGTTTCTTTTTTGGTCCATAATTCAATAGAAGCTTTACTTAGCAAATTTTAGTTAAAGTTGTACCTAAAACTCCGAAGGTTTAGAAATCAATATCGCTGGAGCTCAAGGTATATTTTTTTCCGGAGTTCTAGTGTTGAACTTTATCAACAGTAGTTGTACTTTTGCATGTTCATACATACCTATCTGAAAGTTCAAACTGGTGTGAACATACAAAAGGAAATATGTAGAAAATGGGAAAATTTCACGTGAGAAAACAGTGGAAACAAAATATAAGCAATTGTGTTAAGGTTTTAAGTAATTGAAATTTAGTCACCAATTATCAAAGTATGACTGGATAAACTTATCAAGCAAGTGAAGTTTTCACTTTATGAAATCATGCCGCGGGCCGGATTCAACCTTGTAACGGGTCGGTTTTGGCCCGCGGGCTGTATGTTTGACACCCCTGACCTAATGTATGAATCAGGTTATGCAAGGTGTTGTTTTAAAAATGCTCTGGAGGGAAAATCACGCACGATAGAAACAAAATTTTGCACAAAAACGTTTGTCACATTGTTTAGTTTATGAAAAATAAAATCAAATAATTTTTCCATCTTTTTTCCAGGGCTGTTTTTTGCAAAAACCACCCTAAAACAAGGGTGCTTTTGTTGTTTTTAGACTTTGAAAGTTTATTGCACCTATTCTAAAAATGGGAAAAAAGTAAAAATCAAAGAAATGGTTACTACACCTGTTATGAAGTCATCCTGCTAAGCTTAAGTAAANAATTGTCAAGAAAAAAAGTTATAGCAGTTTTTATATACCTGGTCCTAAACAGGATTTTTTGCTTTGCAACTGCGTTTGAAAACATACATGCGTTNAGCGGTGCTACAAGCGGCAAAGGTGTAATAGCAGTATTGTTGGCAGAATCTCTATGGATCTCAAAATCTCCATTGATCTTTATTGTTGGCAGGAAGCAGAAAGATCACACGCCACGATCACTTAATTATTGCTTGTTTGCACCGCAATAGGTGTTATTCTTTGTGATCCCATTCCTGGTTCACAAGCGTTTTATACCAACAAGCCATTTGAAGTCTGCCAAGTGCGAATGTTTTTGAAGCAGCGTCGAACACATGGCTCAAGCAGTTACTTGCTGTCGAAAAAAATCTATGCTAAAGCAAAAACTGTCAAATCTCTGCATGATATGTTCTAACTCAGAAAAAGGTTCTGAGTAATGATATGGACACTGCATTGGCATGCATTCACAAATGCTTTACACTAACGGGTCATTTGAAATCGTCCAAGAACGAATGTCTGTGAAGCAGCACGGAACACATGACTCAAGCACTTATTGCTGTCAAAAAAATATTTATGCTGAAGCAAAAATCATCAAATCTCTAATCATACGTTCTAACTCAGTCAGAAAATTTCTGAGTAATTCTTTATCCACATTGCATTCGAAACCACTCACAATCAAATGCATGTGACAAGACAATCAGCCGCATGGTTACAGCAGGCTGGTCTATTTCTGCACCTCAGCGAACCGTGTCGGTCCTCTACCATGACTGTAGGCAAAAGACTGCTGTGTCATTTCATGTCAATTGATCCAGAAAATTTCAAAAATGCAACCCACCCTCTTAATTTTTATGAAATTTGGTATGCTTGTAGAACTTCTTTTCCTGATTCCAAATATACCATTTTTACAAAATCAGCCAAGTTGAACCGAAGTTATGAGTGCTTAAAGACGGCCACTTTTTGTGTTCACTGAAGCGGAAAATTCATGAAGAATTTGCTGGTCTGACTTTTTAGATCCATAACTTGACTAAAACTAACTTTTAGACCTTGTGGTTTGGATATATTATAGCATCAGGCATATTTCACCCAATTTAGGAAGTACAAGTTCATTGGACATGGGTTTCTATGTGTAACCCATGGGTAAACTACAGGACCCCATGTGTTCACTTAAGCGTAACACCATTTTTGATTGCTTATAACTTTTGTTTTAGCAAACCAATCCACATGTGTCATACATCATTTTAAAGGTCTTGATAACTTCTATTTAGATCACAAAAAATTAGTGGTTAATTGAATATTCCATATAAAAATTTGAGAGCACAGTTTTACCTGAAAGTAGGGCTATTTTGTTAATAAAACAATTGATAAAGACTAAGAAAGCAACAAGTTTGTGACTTCCATTGTTGTTTGTGGTTTTCAGTCACACTTAGTCTGTTCACATGTCCACTTTGATTGTGGCAAAATTGTGGCTTTTCCACGATTTTGGCTTTTTTGTTGCTGAGTAACGCTGCAGATTGTTGCTTTTTGCGGTCCTGTTTGATAGGCTTGTCTACTAGCCTGGCCACAATGAAAAAAGCCACAATTGCTAGTGAACATGTGAACAGACTAACAAGGCCTATACTTTACTCAATAAACAAGAGTAACTGTGATTTTAACCATGTGTTGTAACAAGTTGTTTCATATCAGCAGTATGACTTTTTATGAAAACATGAATTCTTATACACATGTTTTAAACCAGTGGTTCTCAAAGTGGTTGATATCGACCCCCAGAGGGTCAATTGGACCATCCAAAGGGTTGATAAATAGTCATGGGGTCGAATGGCGGTCACTCAATGGCCAGGGGGTCAATGAATAACTGCTGGGGTCTACTGGAGTAATGAAGCCTCCAATTCAAAATTATTGTTAATCAGGCAAAGAATGCAAACGGCATTTTTCAACAAATCAAACAAAATTAAGAGGGCTGATCAAATCTCAGCTGCAGCAGTTTAAAGTACATTGGATTCAAATTGTTTTTTATTAAATCATCCATTGTGATGACATTATGAAAACTGTTCTGTTTGTTACATCACAAACAATATTGTAGTGCATGTGTCATAGTTCAGCAGTTGTTAGACTAGGTAGCTGCTAGGCTACGCAGTAAGACGGAAAACAGTTGTTGTAAATCCAAGTGATAGCCACAATATATAAATACTTTTGAAAAGCTAGTGACAGTGAATCAATATGCCTCTTAANGAAAGAGCTCAGTAATGCATTTCAAGTGGAAAGTACTCAAATGTATTTTGATGCATACTTTCCTTATATTAGTAACTGTTGGGCTAGGCCACGGGGTCTACAGAAAATCGTATACTTTAATTGGAGGTCAACGTGAAGAAAAGTTTGAGAACCACTGGTTTGAACAAACAGGTTTCAACATTTCAGAACCATTGTTCTGAACAATCCTTTACATTAGTGTAAACCACAAAGTTCCGTTTTCTACAAATCTTTTAAGAGCATGTAGATCAGACATTGTCTGCGAATAAAATGAAAACCATGCACAAGAAACTAGTTTGCATTAGTGTTCTACATACTACCGACCACTGCTTTAGAAGACATTAACTAAACATGAAAAGCATCCTAATGCTAAGCTAACACTAACCTAACACTAAGCTAACGCAAACGTAACCTAACCCTAACCTAACAACACTAACCCCTAAATGTAACACCTAAGCGAAGCCTGAAAAAACGCAAAGAAAAAAACAAAACGAAAGTGAGCAAGCTGAGAGTTGAACCGAAAACCATGTTGCATAGCAGCCATAACATCAGAACCATTACACCATGAGCAGGACAGCATTTTCCTGATAAAGTGACCTTTTTCTTTGTATTGTGTCATGCCACATGACCGTATCTATGACTGCTGGCACAATAGCTCCAGCCGATCTGTTGCCGCCAGAATATTGCTGGTATAATAGACACTACCTTTTTAGTTTAATCCTTTACTCCGAGAAGCAATTGACACAACTGGTCAAATATTTTGCAGAAGCCAGCAATTTTGCTTGATACATTTTTTTATTCCTTCGAAAGCAAAAACCAAACACAGTTGATTCAGACACTGCCTTTACAACTATATTCTCCATTCATCAATTNACCTTTATTTTTGTTTTTATAACTTCTACAGGCCTACCGTACTTTTNATTGTTAAAATTTTTGTTGAAGTGTTCCAAATATTTCATTGAATTTTTCTTGCTGTAAGTTGTGTTGTTCATGTATCTTTGATCTTACTAGTAGCCTAATAAGTATCTGTATTTTTTACTTTGGAAGTATAGTATGTCTCACAAAATTGGTAACTGATTGGATATGGGCCAGGTCAGACCTGATATTTTTGGATTGGAATTAGAAACTAAAGTGGCTTTTAGCTTGCCTTGAAAGCGACTGTTATTTGTGATCACTGAACCCCACATCCTCCCTGTTGCCTTCTTCATAGTTTATTATGTTCATAGGATTTGTACGAATNGCATAAGTGAGTTGCAAGTTGTAACAACATTAGTACTGTAGTCTAAACACCACGATCGCACCAGACATCATGAATAATATTTCTTGAAGTTCCTCCAATTCTTAAAATACACCTAGTAAGTATCCTTTTTCCTGAAAGAAACTGAAAGATATTTCTCTGCACTAAAGAAGACATACCCCAACTAAAAAGCCCGTCACTTGCATTACTTGCCACTGCGGTCATCAGTGAGTGTGACACCTTTGACTGACCAATGCAAAATACGACACTAGGTTACATACAATATTACAGACTACAACTGGTAACACAGCATTCAATGGAATGTACGCGTACGGGTCCAAAGTCCTTTCTGCAGTCTAGCGATGAGCGGACTCATATTATGCGATCCAGGCCCAGTCCTGTTTTTGTTTTTGATAAGCCTAAGAAAAATTGCGCAATTTTTTTCCATTAACTCAGTCCAAACCGGCCATGATACTAAATTTATGAAGCAATTGACAGTCCGGATCCAGGCCAACGCTAAACTCTATTATTATGCACTAGCACCACAGCGAGCACGATGCCGAATCAACAAGAGGTAGCCTATGCGCCGCAGGATCAGATGCTGCTCCAATTCAGCAGAGGTGTGCATCAGAGACAGAGATATGATTGGAGTCACTTTTTTGACTCCTGCTCCTGTACAAAAAAGTGACTCCGCAGCTGCTGCTCCAGAGTTTATTAAAAATTTGCACTCTTCCTGTCTCTTTACACTCCGAAAACTTGAAGGCTACGTCTATTTTGCCTCATTAGCAAAAAGAACTGCTGGAGCTATTTTGCCCTTCGCCAAACGTGGTTGGTTGAAGTGATCACATGACATTTCCGGAACGCATGACAAACTTAGTTGACCGTNATGCCTCATGCCTATTGCCTGTAACGCCTCAGTTCNATGGAGGAGTATTGCCATGGTTTTAGTGCTGGCAAGCTTTTAGTGTTTTCTTGATTGATTTGCATGAACGCTAGTGGCAAATACAGCTAGAACAGAGNCCGCCAGTCTTCCAGCCTCCGTCATTCTCAGCAGTCTTCACTAAATCGTTTACTCTCACTATCCAATTCAGCCAAGGGAACAAAGTTATGATATTAATCGAACAATTAGTTGGTCACACAAAGTTTGTTGGAGTTTGGACAGGATTTGGATTCTCAAATTAAAAAAATTCCGAACCCGCATCCGGACTAAAAATTTTGGAACAGGAGCGGAGTCGGAGTCTGAAAATGTAAGTTCGGGTCCGGCCACATCTGCTTTGCGGCGCTGCCTTGATTAACCTTGCCAGAACTCCAGAAGACCTTCGTAAATGTAGACTTTGGACTATTAACGCTCCATTGCACATGGTCGAGGAAACACTATAGAAAACCCTTGGCATGAGTTTGCACATGACATACAGTAACAGTACGTCGTAATTGGTGATGTTCTATTTTATTCATTGCAGAGCGCAACACTACAAGTGTTCCTGGCCTTGGTTCAGCTGTTCAGAAAAGGCGGTTGACACGAGTAGCGAAAAGAAAGAAAAAAGTCCTGCGTTTGTTTGTGTGTGTGTAACACTTACTTATTTTAAGCCTTCCTAACGAGTATTTATTTCAAACACATGATGATGGATGATCTGCTGACACTACTGTACACCTACACCTATGCAGTACACTACAGTATCCTACTTCAAGTACAAGCACTACTTGTGCGGAATCTGCACCAAAGTAGTAAGCACAGACAACATAAAAACAGAGTTGCTAGGAGTAGGTGAACAATAAAGCTCTCAAGGCAAGGGTACAAAGGCAACAAAGGGCAAGGGAAGGGTACACAAACTTTAATTTGTATGATTTAGGCTAAATTCATCACTCACCTGCTCATCTGTTCAGCAACACACCTCAACTTTTCACCCTTTGCTTGCCCACCACCAGTGACCATCTCATCTGTGCTATGCTATTAGTATGTTAATGATTGTGATGTATACTATTATGATATAACATTTGTGTTTTTGTAATAAACGTTGTTGCTTGTTCGGTTGAAATGTCTTGGGATTATTTTGTTCATGTTTGACATGGTGCCCTCTTATTTCAAATAAGCAAGTAATATTTGCTGTTTTGATTTTGGGTGTATATGGCTTGCTTTTACAATTTTTGTTTGCATAATGATGGTTTGCCAGGTTTTCTTGTGTGTGTATTATATCGCATGCTATAGTTCCATGATATTTTTCTTTTTGTGTACCCATTCATCCAAATGCATTCTGTATTTTGGCTCTACACATAAGAAAAAAAATTATTTACAGAACACTTAAGACGGTCAGCAAGCAAGGCAGTGTCTAAATCAGCTATGTATGCATGTCCAACTGCGGGCTGCTCTGGCCTCATCAAAGGTTTTCTGCGGCCTAGTAAGCCTTTCATTATTGTGCATGCACAATACTTGACAACCTATCTTTAATTTGAAAATCTTATAATTTGACATTTTTGATGCAAGCAATGTTCTTTAGTACCTGTTAATCATGTGCAATACACTAGTAGATTTCACTAGTAGATGGCATCTTGGTGCAAAACTGATTTTTTTGTTTGATACTGTAATTTCTACTCCTGTATTCTTCTGCACTAAACTGATCTGATTTGTTACTATGTTTGTTGTCTCATTAGCATAAGAGTCTTTACACTCTACGGCCAGTGTAGCCATTTCATCAGGCTGCAAAGACATTTCGTCAATAATGGTAAAATAATAAATTCACAAAAAGTTTGTGATTTGGTAGAATGTAACATATCTTAAAATTACCTAAGATGTTCAGCTATTAAACTGTTGTGTAATATTAATAGCTTATTATGTGACCCTCAGATAAAAATGTTGACAAGTGCATTACCATTAAAATTCCCTATGACACCACAGTTTCGGAGTACAAGGAAGTAAATAAAAGTGCCATACACACAATCGTTACCATTTCAATAATGATAATCATTCAAATATTCCCAGTAGCTTTGAACTAAACTATAGTTTGCTATTTAAATAAAAGTCATGCAATGTGTGGCCCTCATGAAGATAGTGACATAATTTTTTACCCAGAAAGGCATTTTAGTTGGACAAAGCTATAAGCTGGTTTAAATTAACATATCCAGTTTTCACTTTAAAAGGAATAAAAATTGTATGAAGTGAAATTGCTAATGTTTGTGAAATATTTGACTATATCTTGTATCTTTATGCTAGTTGCTTACTCAGAATAAAGGAGGATTAGGCTAAAATGGTGATTCATTTTTGTAACTCTATACCCTAACCCAGTGGTTACCAACCAGGGTGTCCCAGCATGCTAGGGTGCCATTTACAATACTCAGGGATGCCATGAGATAAAACATTTTTCAATATATCATTAAAAAACGTTTTCAAAATGTCATCAAACCTTAAACCAAATTGCTGTAGATTTTCATGTGCTGTAAGAAATTGTATTTCTCTTCTGTAGGGTGCTGCAACCGTAAAAAGGTTGGGAAACACTTCCCTAACCGTAATCACTAACTATAAACCTTAGCCCTAACCCTTGATGTTAACCCTAAACCAAAATCCAAACCTGTGATTGGTTTATGATATTTTGATAAAGTACATTATACATCAAAGGCACTCTTGAAAAAGGATTGTCATTGTGAAAGCATTTTATACTGTAAACTTCATCTGCTTTACCGAAGCCAAAGCAACTACGGTNAGAACTGTACCNAAGACCCTTCACATTTCCATTTGACCACGTTAACTGTATTGCTAAAGCTATGAACTCTGCGTTATATCTTATGTAAACCAGATAGGTTTTAAAGCCAGATGCAATTTTTTAGTCCTTCGAAAGCGAAAACTGGATATGGTTAAGATATTACCAGTGGACAATTGGTGAAGATTTGAGGTATGTAGAGATTTACAAGTCAGGCATGCACAGGTGGAGTGAAGTGACAAGAGAGGTTATNAGGCAGAGAGCAATGCAGCAACCATGACATTGATTACAGAACAAAAGCATGTAAATAGCAGAGGAAAAAAATGTTTATCCACACAAATTGGTGGAATTGTTTCAACATGGCAATGCAGTATTGACTATTATTCTGAGTAATACAATTGTGACCTACAGTTAACAGTAGCACTGTACCTACTGTAATTCTTGTTTGAAAGATCATGAAATTGGAAAAGTTCACAAAATATAAAAACACACATTGTCATCACTCATCAAAAAAAAGTGGAAATAAATAGATTCGCAAAAAAGGAAGTAATATATTGCAAAATCAAAAATATCAAATGAAAAGGGACCATGACAAACATAAACGAAATAATCCCATGATAATTCAATTGAACAACATATATTATAGAAACATGAATGTTAAATCATTTACATTACAGTCATTAACATAACACAGATGATGGTGGGCAAACAATGGGTGAAGAGTTTAGGCATGTATAGATGAGCAGGTAATATGCACATAGGTGAGAGAAGTGAGCAACAAAAATAATTATGGAGCGGAGAGCAATGCAATAATTTGACATTTCATATCAAAAGCATGGCCAATGCAAAAACAATGCTTATCCACAATTTTCAACAAATTTTATTCTTAAAACACATCGACAGTCTGTAGCCCAACTGACACTCTCAGAACAGTTCCTAAAAGTTCATCAACAACCTAGCATAGCATCGGCTAAAAAGATTTTGTCTTATTATGGGCAATGATATATAATTACACTTTTGCAAATGAATAACTTACTATGATAAAATGTTGCTAGAAAATATAAACATTACATTTTTTATGTTGAAATGTTGTTAAATCACAATAATTTTACTTAACAAAATCAGCAATTTGCAGTTAATTGCAATATTGCTGAGAGTAACAATATTGTCAAAATCAAGTATATTATACTGGTATATGATGTTAATGAAATTAAACAATACTAATGGTCACACCTTTTTGCTGGTGGCTTTTTTATTTATGAAAAATGTGCACCATTTTTATGAAACTAAACCCTAACATTGAAAAAGATGAAATTATAACTTTGTTTTTTACAATATGCAAAAAATCATGATTTATAGCTGAATTTTGCTGTAGATTAGAAATGTGCTCATGACACCATAAACACATTTTGTACAAAAGTCAACTCTATCTCTGTAGACCAGTGGTTCTCAAATTTTTCACTGAAAGGAACTAAATCTAGACCTGTGATTTTGTTAGAGAGCCGCACTAGCTAAATCTAGACCAGTGCTCTTCAACCTTTTTGTCAACGCA
>JGI24022J15233_10008742_pt1 | contig 11348 bp, 2 predicted proteins | sample Ectturendosymbi2_FD_15233 | JGI IMG/M metagenome (IMG submission 15233)
GGGCCGTAGTTTGGAGACCCCTGCTCTAGCGCAATCCGTTCGCGAGTTATGGCCGGTCATAGCTTTAAAAAGCAGGTTGCTTCACTCCCCAGGCGAAACAAGCAAGGAATTTACCGCAATTTGTAATAGGAATTAGATTTCACGTAACCCTACACATCCTCAGTCCATGCATCTGCAAGCAATGCCAGCAGGTGAAACGTTTAATGGCTAAAATAAGGGCAGAGAAATAAAACAACCTCAATGCTGCAGTGAAAAAATCACATAAGCCAACTGCGACAATTAGAACTAGAAATTACAGACGCTCTTCAGCTGACATGTATCAGCGTTAGTTTTATTTTACTTTCATTCCAACTGTGTGTGATTTTTCTTTTAGCAGAATCGCACGTTTTTGCCACCGGAAGTATCAAAGCGTTTCATGTACAAATGCACTAACTCTCAGCTTCCGTCTACATTAAACCAATCTTTCAAACACATTGCAGATATTTGTCAATATAATACTAAACAAACTAAATCTCGGCAATTCAATTTAACAGTAGCACGTTCAAACTAAGGTGCGAAAATTCTAAGGTACAGTGCAATAGAAATCTGGTCAAAAATTCCTTCAGAAATAAAAAACAAACCGTGTTTGACACTTTTTTAAGCGGAATATAGAAAATGTGTTATTCGGATGCTAGATATATTTCTGGCATTCTTTTTTGTTTTTGTGCATTAACCAGGTGCACTGATGTGATCATTCAACCCTGTTAATATATAAATAGTTTAATCAAGTAGTGTCGCTTTTATATCTTACTCAGTTTTGTTTGTTGCGCTGACTACACTATGACGCATTAAACTCTTGTGCATAAAGTAGCGGGGTGCCTTGAGTCTCCAATCGCAAAACGTGTAATCTGTGTACCTAACAGTTAAACCAACATCCGTTCGCATACATGATACATGATATGACACACTGTTCTCAACCTGCTGAAATTTCCGTTCCCATCCAAATACATGATTTGACGCCTTGTTCTCAACCTGCTGAAATTTACGGTTACAGCGCTGTACCAGTCCATCAATAGTCGTGGCATTTCTTCTTCAGGTGTCACGAATATTTCAAAATATGTGAAAACAGCCAACGCTTTATATGGCAACGTTAAACCAATTTCTTCTGGCGGGCTGACTTTGCCTGCAACGGATTTTGCTTCCGTAAACCATATAACCGCACTGCGCATATCAAAGCCTTAAACGCAGAACAACACAATTTATTTATTGATATAAACTGTTCCCTTTATGCTACAAGTAGCTTCGCCAGAGGGATGGCTCTAAATTACCCCTTGTTTTCACAACCTCGTGTTCCCCCATGTATTTTACAAATCTCTCTGAGAAGTCATTGCAGCACTACATTGTAAGAACCGTGATGGCGTCATCCACGCGTGTTCTCTTCACTAGTACGACATATCTATGCTTGTGTTTCATCAAAGTAATTGTGTTAGCCCATCAAGCGTATGTTTTTCCACCCCTGTTTCATATCTATCTTCGTGTTCTTTCATGTACTCGTGTATCCCTTGTTGGTGCTGCCATGCATGCTTATGTCAGCTACGTTGCATGTGGGAGCGAAGATGTTATACAATATAAAATCACCAAGACTTGTACGCAATCCACAGTATGACAGTGAGAGAACAAGACATCCATATCTCCATGTATTTCCACACCTTTGTTGCAGAATCTTTCACAATAAGACCTGGCTTTGTTACCCTACGATCGCCTTTTTGATGGACCAAACGTGTTCTCGAGGGAATATAGTTTAGTAAACAAAGTGTTACACAACCATCGAACTCACAAATTTCAGATAAATATTTCATGAAATTAAGCTTGATTGAATTTATTTAATGACAAATACGTTTCACGTGCTACATAAAAATTTCATGGCAACTCTAAGGTAATTTTTCAAAATTGCTGAAGAATATCCTCGTTAGATGCAAAATCCATGATATTTACCAGCAAATAACGTTCTTACAGCCATCTTTACTTACCAAGCTGCTCACGTGCAAACCGTGAGTGTGCATGTTTGTTGTGTTTGGTGAGTGGAATGTGTTGATGGGATCTTTGTCGGGCAGGATTGGCGAATTATTTTCCTTTAGTTTGTTTATCTGCAAAACGACATAATGGTCCTACCTGACGCGAGAGGAACGGATCAGTTGACCAATATGGTGACTAACATAAAATGGAGATGAAAGGTTTTCTTCTGTTTGTTTATACTTATTTACCTCTCAGTGTCACTGATGCTGACGGTCCAGCCGTCTCTTTGACGTTAGCACAAAACTTTTTTGAAATATTCAAGGTAAAATCAATTCTAGTGAATCTACAACTGCAGAATACCACAACATAATCGAGAAAATCTATCCTTATTTTATATACCGGCGGCATTTATCATGAGATAAAATTGTACTCATGCATCAGAATCTGTCTTTGAATATACTTTCCTGGCCATTGAGCAAATGTAGTTTACTAAGCCACTGTCTTTGCTAATTACAAAGTAGTTTCTAATTCATCTTTTTACGACTGTCGTCACTGCAAAAGGCTCAGTGATTCTTACCAAGCGAAGATTGATTTGGTCACCGCGTTTGATTCTCCACGTCGGTCCAGGAATTTGTGAATCATAGCTGCGACGGCGTAGCCGCAGCCAGTCGACAACAAAATCTGTAACTTCTACGTTGAGAGTGATATTCAGCACGCCATTGTTGGAAACGTATTGTTTGGGTTGACGGAAAGGCAAGCCACCTGCAGTGTAAAAAGCAATGAATTATATTATTTTTTATTCAGATCACTCTTTTCATGTTATTTGCTACCCAGCTCAGCCAAGATACACGTTGAAAATGAGGACAACTTTTATGTCTTGCTATAAACGCGGTGCTTGATTTTACTCCTCGCCTCAAACAATTCCACAAAATTGGTCTTTTTGCTCATAGTAGATTACGTCATTGAAAATTGATCAGGAAATGGCAGTGAGTTTGCTACTTATAAATACCTTTATGATATTTCTCTGCAGGACAATATTTACTTTGCCAGTGAGGTCAAGCTGAAAATATTTTTTCTTTGATTTGACAATTTTTGCGTAACTGTGGGGGGACACCACGTCCCAGTTTGATTGGAACAGTCCTGTTGTCTTAGTCAGTGAGTTCTCCCGGAAAAGTAGGTCCGGGGTGGGCGACAAGCAAACGTAGCATTTCCCATTGAAACAACGGATATGATATCTCAAATTTCCATCAGAGTTGCCAGAAAGTGAGGATCACCTTTTTTTTACCTGAAGTGTATCTGGATGTCTGGATGGAAATTAGCACAGTTTGCGTTAAAACGAGATGAACGCATTTTGCCAGGACTGTTATTTGAATTTTTTAAAACCAAGTATAGATTATTCGGGGTTTTGAAATAAAATTCACATGGGGCACATAATGACTATGTGCTCTTCTGATGAAGGAAGTGGCCTAAGTGAAATTATGACATTTTTTTACTTTTCAAACTGATGTATAAGTAAACAATTTTTTCCTATACGCACACACTCTCTTTATTTATTGCAGTCATAGATACAAAGCCATAGGCTAACGCATAACGTAAACACACACGTGTTTGTACATATTGCACAGACGCGCACGTACGAATGAACACGCCAATGAAACATAAACACATTTACACACGCCCACACATTATCACACACATGCAAAAACACAAATCTCAATGGCTGATGGATACAATAATACAAACTTCGTTGACAACAACGAGGAGTAAGTAAAATAAATCACAGTCTGCATCGAGCGATGGGCAGGGACGTTGCCAGGTTAACGAAAGACGCGGTCGCCTCCCAAAATTGTCGAAACTTTGCGTAAAATTTTATGAGCATGCAACAGCAATTATTTGTTCGAGTAGGCAACTGCTTTCCTCACATCATTTTTCTGGCCTTGCGCCTAAGGGATGGCATCCAAACAGCCTAATTTCGTACAACACAAACTGTTTTCATTTGAGAAATGGTCAGCAGGTGCGCTGTCTCTATTGTTCCACAGCTAACTGAGCTGAGTAGTAAACAGTCGTGCTGCAGGTTACAGTTTCGTCTTCAGCTCACGATTCACGAAATATAGCCCACGGCACCGGCGCTTAATTCTAACATTTGAGGTGGCCTGACAATTGAAAGATGCACATTCCGTTTCCACTGCATGTTTTACAGCACCAATTGTGTATTTCGCCACTACCGAAAATGGACTGTGGATTAANAAATCTGTTCTTACTGTATATTAGAAGATGGCATTGGTATGTAGCTAAACTCATTGGTACATTACAGTGTTCAGCTTTCTTTGCGTAAGAACATAAACGCAAATATGCAGAAATTTTTTGTACGGGCCTTTTATGGCATAGACTGCCCAGCTCTATTTTTTATTTCTTGTCACACGGCGTCGTCAATAACAGTTCTTTTCCTGTGTGTGTTATCTTGCCCGCTATAAACACTAATGTAGTAGAAAATGTGAGATTTCAAATTGGTTTAGGCTTTGCATCGAATAATTTAAGATGTTAACAAAACAATAGATGTATGCCTTCTTGCATATCAAACCGAGATTTGAAGAAGTATTGTAAACTGCATTTGATGGTGAAGAAGAACCGTTGATGAATCTCTAAATCGGTTCAGTGGATTTCGTGGATGGAGGAACTAAAGCGTTCCAATGAGTTTTTCTTAACATCCCTTACAGCGGCTGAACTCGCAAGAGTTATACAACGGACGAAAGCACCGCGAAATTACTAAGGACAGCAAACGTGAATTGTCTCTCATATAGAATCTTAGGTATCTCAGTGAGTTGTCTTTAGACAATCTTCGCGACCTTCTCAGTGTAATCAACTCAATCAGCACTGAAGCTCGTATCAGTCATACATTTCAGTTGAAACCTGGCTGGCTCTTCAAGTCGACCAATGCAACATATTTCAATATATGATTGAATTTATTCATGCAGTAAAAAATAAAATATCTGACTGCTTTGTAACTGTGTGTCTACTCACTGGAGACCGTTTCTCTTCCTCTTTTACCAGGATAAGATATATATAGATCTATACAAGATATACTCCAAATATTGATTCTTGTAAGCATTAATTGGAGTATCGATGTATATCATTTCACTGTAGTTTGTCACTAGGGTATCTGTATCCTTAATCAGTAGGAATATGTTTTGACTAACCTTGAAGAGGACAGGGAGAATTCATTGAACACTCCCCCCTGGAAACGTCCGCCAGTCTTGAAATTACTGTTGCAACAAACAGATTCCACCAGACATTGTTCATTGTCACACTAGATATCCGACAAATGCATGTACAGACTTTATGAACTCAAATACTCCTGGTTGCTGCAGCACAGACATCAATTTTTCACTGTAGTGTGGAAATCGCTGGTAACTGTCTGATGGTGAAAGGAACGAAACAGTAAAACACTCGCGCCTTTGGGCGCATTCAACGCAGTTTGTGACGTATGAAATTGTACTATAATCGTGAACAACCCGCCATCGATACGATGCTTCATTTTTGCGATACTGCGGCGCGAAATAGATACAAATTAGCATTCCCCACGCACCTGCAGAAACTTAGCATCCTACGAGCGTGTTTAACTTGAACGTTTTCGTATCTGATGCTTCGTTAAATATACGTTTGTAAATAAAAGTAACTATGAATAATACAAGTTTTCAGCATATTTTATGACAACGGAGACAGGTACGTAACAAGGAACTTGTGTTCGATTGCATAAATATAAATCTTGGAGTAAGTTTGAAAAACATGGTTATTTCCAACAACTCGGCTCGCCTAAATCACAACAGGGACACGATGAAGGAACGATGAACGAAAGATAAACGAAAGATGAACGAACGATTGACGAACGCTAAATGAACGATGATAAACTGCTGGGTCGCAACCTGCTTTCAAAGAAAATTTTAGTCGAAATATTTGCGGCATCTGTCATTACTGAAGACAAACTGGAATGAAACATTTTCACAACGAGCTGCATCAGCAAATCAGTTGCAGGAGTGCTTGAAACATTGCTAACCATACGTAACTACGTCAGGGCCTTACCGTATTTCAAATGATCATCTCAGTCTTACCCACACGTTAGATTCACATAACTGTTTTCTAAAATTACGATTTGTACACAATCTCTTTTCACAAATATGCTGTGAATTGCAGGTGCTGCTTAAAGCTATTTGAGTAACCGAAAGCACAATAGAACAATATTGTTTGCTTTTAGGGCTGGCAATCGAAAAAATGCTTTTATAGGTTTCTAAGGCAGAGCAAAGAATAATTAACTTCACAAGCTATACCCTACTCCGAGTAACCTGCATCAGAGAGTGTTATAAAACGCTTAAGGACGCAACGAAAATTGGTCAAATCAGTGAAAAAAACAAACCCGAAAGGATTAAAGCGAGTTAAACCTAAGATTTTCTGCCATTCTGAATCATTCCTGCATGGATGAATTCCAAAGTACAATAAAAAAGTTCAACTTCATGTTTGAGAAGAAGTTATGGGGCAATTTTCAGGCAATTAGTAAAGCAAGAAGCCCTTTTTTGTCCAAAACGTAGACTTCAAAAAGAACAGAATGGTGTTTGAGCGAAAGCATGGGATAACATCAGGAAACGTAATCTTAGCGCACCGGGCAAGCCCGTCGAAAACAGAATTAGGCGTGATGCAATTTCATCAACAAGGGCGTAACGCGTAACATGCTGTGTAGCACTTATAACAGGGTATTTTTGTGAACGCAAATTGCCGACGTTCAACGCCAAGTGTTTCTGATGCGAGGCGCCAAAGCCTCTGCATAAAAACAGCTTTATATTAAAAGATAAGTGCTGAACCACAATCAAATGTTTGTATGGAAAAAAGCAAGATTTAGTAAAACTACCGACAAAAGTCCGGCCAAAATATAAGCCATATTAAGAAGATAAAATTAAATAAACCAACCTCTTCTGTATGAATAATGTGACCTTTGGGTTAAGTCTTCTACTGCGTGTCCTGTTCCAATGATTGGTAAATTATTTACAGCTAACGTTTCACTCTACAACTACTAACAAATGTGGTCATCGATATGAAACTACTCTTAACTTTGTTGTAAACGGATGATTCAATTTTTTTCTATGAACGTATTGTTACATTAATAAATCATTATAATTTATTGCTCAAAGTTTATGAGATAACACCGGAAGAAGATCTCGTCCAACATCTAATTAAAGACTCAACAAAATCCAGCAAAGCACTCTTCCATAGGAAAGAAATATTGATTTGGAACAACTTAGCCTAAAGAATGTCTTGAAACTCAAGACTTGACGGTTCATTCTCGAAAGTTCTATTTGTTCCGTTTAATTGTGTTTGCACTCGCATACAGCCGTACATGGAGTGAATTGGTAAACGTTGGGCAAACGACTAGATCTTGTTACGACTCAAAAAAAATTGTACGCATTATGAAGTACACAGTTTGAAGTAGTATTGCAAATGCTCATAAAGTGCGTTCTGATTATGTCTGGCCAAAAGGCTTAGTTCTTGCACAAGTACTTGTTTTGGATTCGCGTATTGAAATACTGTAAGTTTCAAACAACGAACGATCGAAAAGTGATGCTGGCTAAGCTCGTTGAAAAACGTACGTTGATGAAGGGAACGTGACGTATATGAAAGTTGTGTGCGAAGTTCGAAGAGGGAAGCTGTGCAAGCTTTTGGAGTTCTTAGCCAAAATATGAAGTTACATATTTAAAAAGAGATTAACAAAACACCCACACACGAAAACATAGAATCCTACGGGCATGTTCATCTCGGTTACTATTGTTTCGTTGGTAAACAATTTTTTGGAAATGAAATTACGAACGAAAGATACAAGTGTCGATCCTGTTTCCTAACAAAAGAGACGTGTAAGTAAACAAGAACTATGTGTGTCATTGATCTAAAGCACAAATATAGTTCTTGTAGTAATGGTGAAGAAGAACAGTTGTTTCAGACAACTCCAATCCTCGAGTATTTGACTCCAGAATAAGGTTGTTTAAGGTTTATGAAATAACAGAGGAAACAAAGAGGCAACATCGCAATTTTATAACCTTAATGACTGATAGCAGGCTATAAGGTTGCAACTTTAACAAAGACAGTAGCAAACGTTGATATGCAATATGGACACCTCATGACTGACGTAACATTCCAAAGAACTAAAAAGTAAGGCAAGTTTCAATTGTGTTAGCAGTTCAATCTATGCATCTAAAGTAGGCCTGCATTCTAGTTTTGCAACATAAAAATGAGTGGATGAGTTTCTGGCCGGAACCAATGCCCCTGATTTTGAAGTAATAAAATAGCCTTGAGGCATTATGCGAAAACATTCGAAGACTTGAGTACTAGTGAATGAAAATGGCGTGTGTTTGTTTGATTTGTTTGAAATTGTAGACCCAGATACAGCTTATGGCGGCCATGGAAAGACAACTTTCATACTGTAGTTCTCCAAGTCAGTAAGCGACAAATAAAGCACCTAGTTGATAGGTTATTTCGTTACGTTTAACTCGCCTGATTTAGAGCAGAAAAATAATCTCACGATATAAATTGTTGACCGTAAATTTTTAGGTTTAATCTAAGTCTCAACTTTTCGATGTAAATAATTTTTTGCAAAATATATTGAGGGGCCTGGTACGATGATTACATATCAAAACCGTGAACGTTTTCGTTGGCTTTGAAAGGGTAAACGTTTTAACAACGCTGTCCTTTCAATGTAAGTCACGACACAGCAAAAGTCGTTCTTCTTGTTATGTGGCCGAGTCTCGAGTCGAGTCATAAGATACTCGAATGCGAGTGATCCAAAATATTTTCGATTCGAGTCAGAATTGAGGCATCACCTGGGTGAGTCAGAGAGAAGTCATGAAAACTTTTGAGTAATTTCTGGTCACGGTTGGCAAGCTCTAGTCAAAGTCAAGCCAAACAAAATGCGACATTTTAAAAATTTTCGTTTCCTTTTGAATTCCAAAATCCCTACTTTGCAAAAATGACTCAATACACGGGTAAATACATTGTGAATCAAGACAAGTCGAATCATTCGGTAAAAACGCGACTCGGGTCATCGTATCAACGTTGCAGAAAGACTTCGAGTGATTTGAGTCACGCCATCACTGCTTTCTGGTGTAGTGAACGTTTACATTGTGATTGTAGCGGTCGAAACCTCTGCATGGAATATGTCGCAATTCTTGCACGTAGTAATATTCAGAGGGTTTGCATGTGATCGATCTTCAGATTGTTTACACATGTGACTAAAAGTCATTGGTGTATGGATTGACATGTCCGCGGGTCTCAAGCCAAACAAAACCTGCGTATTATTCCTGTTATTCCTGTGCGACCGCGTTGGCAGGAGATGCGCCTGTTGCAGAATTGTCACGAGAAACGAACAAGATCGAGAACCTGAAACACTTTCTATTAGAAAACCTGTCAATAAAATGAGACACTGGAAACACGGAAAAGACAAGTATATAGCGTCACAAATCGGGTCAGTGAAACTTGCGTGACGGACTAAACCGATATCTCCCAACATAACTACCTACACTGACAATCAAAGTTAAGATCTGCTTGCAGAAATGCCTGGTATGGCAGCTTTGATATCGACTTTCAACAGGGGGCGATCTCTTCTGAAGGTCTGATTGAAACTTGACAGAGGGCGAAGCTCCAATGAATTCTACCGTGGTTTAAGCTGACGGCGGAGCTCTGTCAGTCTGAACTGTTATCCAAATCAGGCGGTAAAGCTCTGTCGGATGGATCAGAGAGTTTCTGACAAGTAAAGTTATTTTGTAGATATGCCTGTAGTGCAGTGGTTGATAAAACCCAAACTGGGGTAAATTACCTCCTGCGGGTAATATACGATTCTTCGGGGGTACTGCAGAACCTAAAATTTAAACTGCCGATGCATAGGCACAAGTATACTGGTTGCATTCTCACTACAAAGCAAAACATTGAGGGTAATAAGACACAATCACTCCTTTGATTTGGGTAACGGCTCGAACAATTTGGGAGCCACTGCTGTAGCGGTTCCTGCAGAGAGCGAAGCTCTGCTTGAAGTAAAAGCATTTCGGAGAAAACGCATGAATAATGCAGTTTACCAAAATAGCGCTCTGTGTTGCGCGAAGACGGCATGCATGGAAACTGGACAGTTCATCAAAATGACTGAAGACAGCTGCATTTTTTGGTTCGTTCGGTTCGTGCTATACATGAGTTATGACAAACCTTTCCAAGGTTTCGAACGTTAGAATATTTCTGCATTTTTTGTTATAATTACACACCGCCACCGAACAAAATTCATAGAACAACACTGGCATGTTTAACGTATTTGTCCGTGCTTTTTTACGTTTAGATTTCGCATTGCATATTTGAGGGCGAATAAAAATATTTGAATAAATATGAAATTCCAGCATGTTTCATAATACCAGAGACATGTAAGAAACAGGGGCTTGATGCGTTGTTGTTCGAACGCATCAAGAAGTTCCTGGAACAAGGGCGAATACAAGCTGCCTAAGTCAATAATTGAGATTCACAAAACAGTAACAGTGACTGGTGTTTTAAAGAAGTAAAGTCTTGTGCAGCCTTCGAAAAAGAGCAGACAAGGTGAAAAACAAATACTATCAGACAGGTTGTACTTTACCCTATCCCTGCTACATGTACCTGCAGGGGTACATTTGCCTATCTGAAAGGGTACATTTGAGATCACCAATACAAAGGAAATATATTTATATATTATTTATATCCAAATATTTATACATATACCTTTAAGACAACTAATTAACTTTGCAACATATAAAACGGAATGTACATTCATATTTGAAAAATGTAGCAGTTTCATTGAAAATTCAGTGGATTTGTGTTACTTTACTCAGCATTTTTCTCATAAGAAATTTAGGGGTACATGCTCATCTGTGGAGGGGTGCATGGTCAGAGAAAGGTTGGGAACCTCTGTACTAGAGCAATGTTCTGAAAGTATAGATCTGGTTTCACAAATAAAAACTTGGAAGCAAAGAAGCCAGACCGTTACATGAAGGTGGTCTGCGATAATGAAATGACTGAAAAAGCGAGAAAATGTTTCAGACAGACACATCACGACCAAAAATACTAGCGCTATGTGTATAATGCAAGTTTGTAGACTACATGCAGCCGCGGTTTCTTGCTTCTGCTGAACAGAGTCATAACTTCTTTTGCAACCTTGGATACCGTATAGGGCTTCGTTGTTTATTCTTCACATCAGCAGTCTAACACAGTGTTTCCCAACCTTTTTAGGCTTGCGGCACCCTACAGAAAAGAATAATAATTTACGGCACCCATAGCAATTTGCTTTGAGGTTTGATGACAGTTTG
>JGI24022J15233_10008743_pt1 | contig 11347 bp, 8 predicted proteins | sample Ectturendosymbi2_FD_15233 | JGI IMG/M metagenome (IMG submission 15233)
AGCATTCATCGGGAAAGCAGCCGCGTCGCCCACGGCGCAGAATATGCGGAGATAGGCGTCCGCAGACCACTTGTGTCCTCCAATCAGGAGTAAAAAGCGAGTGTAATTAAACTTTCTTTTTTGCATTCTTGCTTACTCCTCAATGTAGCAATCACAGCGCCTGAAATCAATTTTTCAAAGAAGTTAACAAGGGCCGTCGTCAACAGCAATCGTTGTTCCGTTTTTGTTTAGCGAAATGGCGAAAGTTTCGTTGGTGTAGTAGACTCACCTGCAAAAATATTGAAACCTATATGTTCTTTAATTTTACTCCCCTCTTCACTTACGTGCTAGAAATGTATGCGCATTACAACCATTCGCTTCACCTCTTTTTCATGTGGGCATCTGAAATGCGCAAGTGTTGGAACTGGCTTGGAAACGAAAGTTTGAACACAAGATTCATGACTAGTTGCAGACAGTGACACTTCACTCCAAACTTTTTTGACTTTCATGGGGTGGCCAAGCTATACTGTTTGCTTTAGCCATTAGTATCCGTCCTATTCTCAAACACACTATTACAACTCAGTGTTCATCTGAAACTCTGAATGGAGGTCGATATCAGTCATGGGCGTCCGCAGGGGGGGGGCAAAACGGGCATTTTCCCCCCCTGGCAATTGGGACTAAGAAGCAAAAAGTTTCTGTAATACGTGAAATCAGCAGTTTAATTTTAATTAGTTGGGTTAATTCTTGCAATGGCAGTTGTTTGCCGATATGACATTCGCACAGCGAGTCAGGTTCACTGTTTTGGTAACATGCAGTTATGAGCTTGCATTTCACTAAATCCGCTTCTTTGCCTGCATAGGCAGGTTGCGAAACTCGGGAGCGAATTGTTGTACTATTGGCCTTTGTTGCGTAACAACAACTTGACAACAAATCTTCGAAGATGCACTTCACGCCATGGTGATAGGCGTTCGCCTAACTATTGAACGCAGACATCTTGGCAGCAGTGTCGCCACTGCTGGGGTTTTTGCACTAGATCTGGGGTTTTTTGACTCTGGTCAAATTTTAGAAATGTATGTTGTATTACTGAATTTTCCATTCAAGAATACAGTAGTTTCCCAGGCGTAATGTACAGAGTCAGTAGCCAGTACAACAGTTGAGTAGGGCTAGGCTTAACCAAATTGTTTGAAATCTTAATGTTCTACAGATCAAGCACTGACTAGGCATAGGTCAGCACTCTGATCTATCTCTATGTCAAGGGCTGCTTGTGCACGATTTTTTTGGAATGCATTTTTGTTATGAATGAAGATGCTGTAGTGTGGTTGAGAATCTGTTCATTGTTTTACTACAGGCGCATTGTGATTGTGATAGGTATGAATGTAAAAACTTAGTAGTCAAATATTGCAATGAATGCAATGATTAGGGTGAAAAGAAAAGTGTAAGACCTTGAATGTATCATGTACATGTTTCATTTGTGCATTTAAGTGAATTCTAACTTTGTATGCTCTTCATACATTTGATTTGCTGCTAGCTTACTTGTAAATTGTCAGTATGTTTAAAAATATACTTTTACTTGTTAAAAATTTGATGCAAATACAGCAATGCATATTATATTATCTTTATTTTTATGTGTAAGTACCGCTAGCGTACGTTTCAAGTTTGGTTTTGACTTTTTTGAACATTTTCTATGTCTGGGGTTTTTTATTTTTTTCTGAGGTTTTTTTTCAAGGTAAATTCCGGGGTTTTTCTTCATAACAGAGTGGCAACACTGCTTGGCAGGTAATGCAGTGAGACAGTGACTGTTGATAGCGGTAAGGCAGGTAGGTTTATAGTTTATACCAATGGTGGGCGAATTGCGCGTCGCCGACATATTTTGTGTGGCTCTTCTAGATGAACAGCAATATCTCATTTATAGAGTTGTTGCTTCATATTTGACGTTTGTTTCATTCATCAATGTGTTATTTAACACAAGTTCGTGAAATTGTCACCAGCAGTGTAGTGTTCCCTGTACGAACATTTTACATTGAGCAAACGTTTGTTTCAGTGCGCATGCAATTTCACAACCACGGAGATTGTGGACACACAACCAGCGAAACGTTTCGACAGGGCTTGGAATGTTGCAAGTGCGCAAGAATGAGATTTCACTGCGCAAATGCTCTGGTGGTTTTGCGCAGTTGCGCACCTTAGAGGGAACACAGGTCACCAGGGAGTCTGCGCGATTTGATAACAACGACAGTGAACCTAAATCGCAAGTTGGGCTACTTAAGTTCCCAGAAGAAAATTAAAATTTCAAAGACACATATTGTCAAAAGCGTTCTGTCATTTTCCCAATGTAAGAACGAAGATGAATGTTTTTCGCAGAGGCAATTGCCGACGACAAAGTGGAAGAATACTAAAATAAATTGTAAGGCAACTGGAGGGGTTCCAAGCCATATTTGATCATTTCCAAGAGTTAAAACCACATCTGGAATTCCTTTTAAAGCCATTCAATGTTAATGTATCGGTGATGGCTGTCCGGTTCGCTGACCGTTTGTTACAAACTTGTCTGCTGTAAAAATAAAACTGACCGAAATGCAAGAAAATCTGGCTCAAAAAACGTTAGTCAGTGCCACTCTACATGTAATTTTTGGCGAGAGTTTCAGAAAATAAATACCAAGAATTTAAAATACCAGTATATAACTCATTCCTGTGTATAGCACGACATATTGCTGTGAATTTTTTTCATCTGTAATGAAGTTCGGAAAATCAAACCATCGTGCAATCCTACAAAATGAACACTTGGGAGAATTAATTCGCACAGCTTTAACTAACAACGTACTCACCAGATTTTCCGGGACTAAAAAATCAAACAAGAACTTAATACTGACAATTACTGTACATCATTTAATGTAAAATTTGCATTCTTTACCGTATTTTTATTGACACTACAAACTGGTTTTGCAGCTCTTTGCTTTGCTGTATTTGGTTTTCTGCAAATGACTCTTCCTTGAACACGTTTGCCCACCCCTGGTTTATACCATGTGTAAAGAAGCATTGCTGCTAATAAAGCGCATTTTTTACAACCAGTGCTCCCTCTAAAGTGCGCGAATGCGCAGTATCACCAGACCATTTGCGCAGTGAAATCTATCTCGCGCACTTGCAACATTCTGAAAAATTGCAAAAGCACGAAAACAAGAAGCTAATTGAATTAAATGTGTAGTTTGTTCGTATATTCGTAAGGTTTTACACTATTCTAGAAATTGAAAAAAATTGTAATTCATTTAGAGCTCTGGTAACCCAGTCTTAAAATATCCGTGCTCACCAAAACAAACATTTGCTCAGTGTAAAGTTTTCTTGCAAGGAAAACACTGTATGCAACTGTTGCCGTAACATTGGACATTTTCTTTTTTGTGTACATCGATCTGCGTTGCATCGCCAATAACCTGAAATGATAAGCAAAATGTCGACTTTGCCCCCCCTGGAAAAATTTCTACGGACGCCCATGGTCACAAAGGCCTTGGAGATCGATCAGAAAGTTAAATTTGGACACAAAAAGCTAGTTCTAAGCAAGACTAACAAATCTCTTCTTTCATGAGTTAAAAATTTTGCTTAGCTGGTACGGTAACGATACTAACTGCTGATGTTTCGAGGATTAACCAGGTTCTCTTCCTCAGTCTCTGGACTGGAGCATTGTATTTAACCCAGTGGTTCTCAAATTTTTTTCACATTCCCCGCTTACAAACCCAAACACTGTCAATTCCTCCCCTACAAAAATCACAAAAAAGACAATGGCAAACATTTCACACTACCTGGATATGGTTCCAAGTGTCTTTTGAAGATTTATCTCAGAGTAAAATTGAAGCATTGCGAAAGAACAATTTTACAAACGAGCAATTTAAAGAAAGTGCAAAAAAACAATTAGCATTTTACCAAACAATTTTGCAAACAAAATTTCATGTGTTGAATAAAACATTAACAAAAACTTAAGGTGTTTTACCCGCAGCTTTTCCTTCCCAATTCCTCCCTGGAAAAAATTTCCTCCCAGGAATTAAAAATTCCTCCCTTAGTGAGCCAAGTGGCACCCGTTTGAGAACCACTGTTTAACCTATGGCCGTCGAAGAAGTTTTGTAAACTCGAAGTCGGCTGCAGCGCTTTCAGTAATTTGTAACTCTGTGAAAGTTTAAAAGCAATGATTTGCAAAACAGTCAGATTCTCAAAGCTAGCTGTGGACTCAAACTTGTCTCAACGAGATTCTGACCAATATTCTCTTGCCTGAACCGCAGCAGCACAGACTGACTTCGCCTTTTTTATAGCGTGAGAAGAACGAGGTCTTGTAGATATGGCAAGCGAGGGTTTTTTTCTGTCACAATGTCTGACCACCGTGTTGCGTCACAGTACTTCTGGTGCAACTTGCCCTGCATTGGATGCGGGCGCTGTGTTGATGCAGCATTGCAGTCAGAGCCGGAGGAAGGGCCGTACCCCCCGGCCGGGGGTGGCCCCGGCAAAAAGGGGGCCCACAAATCTGACTGAGTACCTTTGTTACGGCATATAGAGACACCAGAACTGAACTCACCAAGAATTGATTTCACACATTTCCACTTTCAATATTTATATTTATCCAATACGTCAAGAAAATAGCTTCGTTGTCAGCATTTGTCGTGGTAAGCTGGCTGTTGTGCAAGCAAACTTTGCTTTATCCACGTGTACTGTTAGCATTTTTAGTATAGCCTAGTAAAAAATTATTCAGGAAAATCAAGTTGTAGACCAGTTGCGTAGCTAGAGGTTTTAACCAGGGTGAGAAACGTAGCTGAAAGAGGCCCACTGGACACCTCCTCACCAACATTCAGAAAAAAGTTTAGAAATAAAAGTCTATCCGGATGTGGGTTTCTATAAACTAAAACCTGAAATAACCCGAAAACAACAGTCCATACACTTCCGAAAAACGCAAAAAACAACAACTTACTGAAAACCAAAAAAGTATTGACTATCGAAATATAAGAAAAACGGGGCTCAGTTTTGCATTTAGCTTGTCAAGAAGAGGTTCGCACCCTTGTAACCCCGTCAGTCTCACCAATTGTTGTAGCCCTGTGTTGTATCCTTTCACTTTACAAGAATATACAATAACCGGTATTAATCATATAAAATTGTATTCGTAGCCCGAGCCTGTGTTATGCAATGTATCTTGCATCAGAGTTGTCCAATGAAAACTCGAAAATTTACGCCAATGAGAAATCCAGTTATTTAACCATTAACACTGTGCCCAGTGGCGGACCTCGGCCCAAGTATGGGCCTTTCAGCACGTTTTATTGGGCGGCGCAACACTTGTTGTGGGCCGTGTTTGCTGCGCCGGTTACGTGGGATCAAACACAGGCTACCTTAACTACTATATAGAACATTGGTTGTTTGATGTTAGCACGGTATTGATGTTGTCATTGTAGGGCAGGGGTGGCCAACCATTCATAGACCAGGAGCCACATTTCTTACTGTGTCACCGCAAAGAGTCACATCATACAAATGGTCACATGAACATCACCCCATCTCTTCCTCACTCATAACTTTGCTTAGCTGGATTTATTGTAAATACCACATACCAACATGACAATGACGGAGGTTTACAAGCCATTTGTTGTTATGCATGTTATTTAGTGGGACTTCTGTAATTGCATAAGACCCACATGAAACCGGGCAAAGAGCCGCGGGTTGGCCACCCCTTTTAAAGGGTTTATTACATTAACATAGCATTATTGCTATGTTACAGATAACTCAATCCAACATAAGTTTGAAATTGGGCCTCCTTCAAAAAAAGCACGGACTTTTAATTACGACTGAAAGGGCATGGGCGTCCGCAAGGGGGCAAACGATCATTCGCCCCTCACTTTTGGAAATTGGGACTAAGAACCAAAAACTTCTAGCAAACCTCAAGTCAGGAACTTAATTCCGATTACAATGACTTCATTCTTGCATTGATAGTTTATTTGCCGGCATGACACCAACAGTGCACAAGAACCAGGTTCACTGCCCTGGTGTTGTGTAGTTATGCGTTTGCAGTCACTCATGTCCGCTGCTTTGCCAATCTGCAGAGGCAAGTTGCGAAACTTGCGTAGAGATTGTTCTACTGTTGGGCTTTATTGCGCGACAATAACATGGCAACGAATCTTCACGTGTTCACTTCAAGTTACGGTAGTAGGGTGTGTTGAACGCAGGAAATGCAGGGAGATAGCCTCATGCAAGTGTTGAGCGCCAGTTATGCAGGGAGACAGTGAGTTCTGATAGCGGATAGCCACGTACTTGTACAGCCTATGTGTAAAAAGAAGCATGATAAGTTTGACAAGTCCATTGTTAGTGTGAGACTGAACGCTTGCCCGGTTTAAAAGTCAGTAAAGACAAGCAAGGATTTATTGAGAGAGTGGTTGATTGCTTTGGACGAGATCTTGGACGTTTACAGCTCTTGCTTCTAAGTGATGCTGGCAACTCTTGCTAGGCAAAATAAAGACAAAATTGTGGTTTTGTTAAAGACCATGGCAATTTGCTGCTTTGTAAAAAAGTACCCTGCTTGAGAAATCTGCGCATAGTCTGTTTTGTAACTTATCGCAATATACGTGGCTATTCCTGCCAACGAAGTGCATTTGTGACTATTGCCGTAAAATGCAGCAATTTCTTTTTGTGTAGGAAGGGAAAAGCGCTTTGTGAATGTCCGTTTGCATTGCATCGTCAACAACCTGAAAAGGATAAGCAAAATGTCGACGTTGCCACCCCTGGAAAAATTTCTGCGGACGCCCATGGAATGGGAGCCTAGGGCCATTCTAACCAAAGTTCGTCGATCACTGCTGTACGCAGTAGGCTACTGCTGAACGGAGCTTCAGCAAGTTGAGGCTAATCAAAACGTTTCACAGATCAACTATAACTGATGAAAGGCTAACAAATCTGGCAATGATATCTATTGAAAGTTGAAACTACTAAAACATTAGATATGACTCAGTTGACAAACACATTTGCATTTGTGAAAACTTGGAAAAAGTCATTTCCCTAGCTTGAAATATAGCAAATGCTTAAGTCTGTCTCCTGTGTATATTTTGTTGATGCTGTAGAAACATGCTTTCATGAATATATGTTAAAACAAGTTTGGTTTTTGTTTATATAAATATGCGTTAAATGCAATATATTGTATATTATTGGGGGCCCAACGTCCAGGCTCGGGGGGGCCCAACCACCTAGCGCCGGCCCTGATTGCAGTTAATGATTGGGGGACGCAAAACAAAGGTTCGAGAAACTGTAAATAAAAATTGTAATTTTTGCCAAGCAATTTTTGCGCCCCCGTCAAAGTGGCGCCCATGGCACGTGCCATGCCTGCCATGCCCTCGATACGCCACTGGACATATGGCATTACACGGGTGGTAAACATGGGAGATATTTTATTACAAGAACACAATTTTACTGAAGCAATTGACCCCAAGTCCGTATCCAGTGACAATTTACACATTCAACATTCAATCGTGCTCCAGAAAGTGAACAGTCCAAACATGAAGAGCAATATGCGTGTTGCTGATTGTACTGTTTTGTCTCCTGTTTTTATGTTAACTTTGCTTTGATTTTCCGACTTCAGAACATGACTAGTCTCCTAGTATCGTTAATTCGCGCACCTGATGTACTGTAGATTAGTTTTTATCAAATTCTTTCCGACCTTCTTAAGGTATGAGTTTTGAAATATCTTTAATCTTTGGAGTCAGTTGCAACAGGCCGCTAATTTTATTTAGACTTAGAAGGTTAAGCCGCGTGGTCTAGAAATTAGCAACAACTGTAGCATTTTAATCTTACCCTTCCATAGAACTTTCCAGAACATATTCATTTTTTCTAATCTAATGCACTTCAGACAACGAAGAAACTTACGAAGCCTCAACGCCGGCAGAGCCAGAAATCGTAAAGCGGGCAGGATTTTGTTGCTAAAAAGGCCGAAGAAGTGAAACTGAGTAAGCGGTAAGGCAGAGCTTGCCAGAAATCCACAGCGCCGAAACCACCACGCTTCCTGATCGCTTCTACAGTAACAACAGATGTAAACTGTTCACCTGCCAGCGAAGCTTAGACAAAACTTCCGATATTCTCTTTTGTGACCATTAGCGCAATTGGAATGATTAACTTATGCTTCACCAAATGACTTAATATCCTCAAACGCAACGGTACGTCGGGTCTTATCTTCAGGTGATTTCGTCATAAATCCTTGTTCTATCTAATGATCGTTAGCAGGGGCGTTGCCAGGACGTCTAAAGGTAGGGTCTCTTCTCCCAAATTTTGGACAGCAATTATTAAAACTTTGAGCACGAATTGGCATGAAAGCGTAAAGCCAATTATATTTATTCGAGTTTTCAAATCTCGCACCCTACAACTACATTTTTAGTAACGCGACTGATCGTAATACCATTGTGGATCTAAGCTTTAACTACTCCATTCGAAACACCAAATATTTCAAGTGGAAAACACGAAAACCGTAAAAAGAGCTTTGGAAGTCACATTCTATGATTTGCAGCTGTGCAACCGTTTAGAACGTGGAAGTTCACAATTTATTACTCTTTACAGTTGGAAGATTTCACAAATGCAGTTTGCTAATTAGTGTTGACATTGTAATCAGAACTACAGAACTGTGTTTGATTTACTGGAAATAGTTTAGTCGCGTTTGTATAGTTTATTTGTATCGTATTTTTCAGAAGCCATACTCCGCAGTCCGCGACTGATTGCTTTTTGGTTAAAACTTTTGTGACTCCGTTTTGCGTTGCTTTCGTTCTTGTGACTGTAAGCAATTTCTATGAAGAGCAGGTCCGCAACCAGGGGAGGTTACCGGGCCAGGGCAGTATTCACCCCGAAACAACTTCTCACAATCATTTCGACCCCTGAAAATATCAGCTGCTGCTTGCAGCCCTGGTGTAGGGAATAGAAGACTGCATAACTGTCGATGCAAAGAACAAGTAAGGGGTTGAAGTGGCGAAAAGTTGCGGTCAAGCACTAGTTAAAAACCTTGTGAGTGTTTTGCCCCCCCATAGCTTGCAAACGGTTTAGCGCCGCAAGAGGTTTTCTTCATGTCGCTTTTGAACAAAACTTTAAAGGACAAGCTGGCGCTACAAACGAAAATTTTGATAAAATGGAAAATTACACGCAGCGCTGTATCTCGTTCAGACTGCAACAAAGCTTGCGTTACTGAAAGGAAAAGAAACTTTGAAATGTAAGATTCCACCCACATTTGACATACAAAACCCAAAAAGCGTGTTAACTCAGCATGCTTTTGAACATGGCCATAATTAATGCAATATCAAAGCGCGAATCTTTGAAAATAACTTCCATATTTGTCACTTCATAAAAGTGTTTCACGTAAACAGCACCATTGGCTTGTGTCACAAATGAAAAAAAGACATGTTGGAAATGCAACAACCTATAGGAAAGAAGTAACCCTTTATATAGCATTGCAGTTGCTTGAAAACCTAGAAATATCAAAATTTTGTACTCTTGCTTGAAAACAACTACTTGACTTTTATGTGAAGCAAGCAAGATAAATATGACAACTGTGGTTCTCAAGGCTTATAAGAATGCTACTTGTGTATCTCTTGCTTAAATATCCGCTCTTTTGTGTTTTCAAGTGTGCGTGCAATTTTACTACGCATGTAAATATAAGGCGAACTTTCAACTGAACAAATAACAACACGCATCCTGGAGACTCGAAAGGAACTCTTTCTAATGACAATGATAACCCGAAACGATCTCATCATGAATGGAAATCGAAGCCGAAGTGTTTCTTAAGCGACAAGAAAAATGTACGTGTTCGTATTGCAGATATAGTACGTCGCCGTGCCTTTGTCTTTATCACAGAAAGCGGTGGGTTCAAAAATAGATTTATATGTGCAGTGCAAAAAGCAGATCAGAGGTTTTTGCTCGTAAACCTTCGAAACCTCCTTGGTAAAATGGGGGATATTGCGAGGGGTTAAAACTCCCGAAGCACCGCTGTGAGCTGAACCAATTTGGGGAAAATTATAGTTGCTAACATGCAGCGTGCAGGCAGCGTGAATACATTGTCTTTGGTACTAAATGCACACACCGTAGCGAGATGATTCTTGCTATTTGTAGTTTATTTGTTGTCGCCTGATTTACCCAACATCGAAACGAAGTTACAACCTGCATCAACTGCCTTCACTTGATGCTGCATTTTGTACTGTTGCAATTGTCTGCAAAGCTGACGTAACTCTACTCTTTGAAAAATAGCAGCGAATTGCTAGATTTGTTCCATAACTTCAAGTTTTGTATATATGTGCATATATATATATACACTTTACAGCGTTGATGACAATACTTACTGGTAGGCATTGACTCCAGCAATGAACGAGAGAATATACCAACATCTTGAAGCTTTTTTTTTCTATGCTCTCCTGAAATTCTCATTTGACTTACGCAAAGTTTTTAAGCCGCAGTTGCACTCTTCACATCATAGTTTTACAACAGCGCGAGTTTATGGCAAGGTAAATATGAAAATGCGCTGTACACTGCACTACGGCTTTAAAAGCAGCTGGTGTATTTACTGTATTTTCAACGTCTTAGAGCCAGGGCTCTGTTGAGAACCTTGCGCTTTGAGAATATAAGTGTTGCGCGCGACAACCCTCACTTTATTATTCGAGTTAGTGAATGCAAAGGGTTCACACGAGCTCGGGGAATGATGTGTAGAGTTGCTTTCAACGTTTGTGCTCATCCGCTAATAGTCGGCCACTTTCCAAACCTAGTTCTCTCTGCTTAATCTGTGTTCTTCTAACGTTGCCTAAACTGATTTTCAGCTCAGTTTAACGAAACGTATTTTCGAAGTAAAGAATTTCAAAAATACGACAAAACTGCAGCTACTTGACAAACTGCAAAGTTCATCAAAAACACGAAAATTAAAGCATTCAATTCAATTAAGTTTTTAGCGAAAGACAAAGACACAAGTGACCGAGAAAATCGGAAACTGAGAATAAAATGTCCAGAAAAGCTATGGCCTCAAATTTTATTTGATGTTTAACAGGAATTATGCCTAGCCCTAGCCTATACTATTGGTGACCGCGGAGTGCGACTTCATTCGTGTCTTTGCCGAGCGCACGTACGCATAACTGACATGAACTGTTGACCTCTTCTCAGCTCATGCACCGTGCTGAGATTTTTGCTCACGTGGCAATGCTTGAAGTGAGTCACAGGCCACAGCAGTTGCATTCCATTTTAAAACATCGATCGCACGTTTGTTCCGTCTGGGGCGTGGGCATCGGAAGGGCAAGGAGCGAAGAGCTCCCATGGGTTTTGAAAATTGATATTTAAAATGTTTTTCTCTCTTAGGTTCGAATTGGTAAAATGAAATTCACTGCTGTTGGCCCTCCCCTGGAAAAATGTCGTT
>JGI24022J15233_10008747_pt1 | contig 11345 bp, 8 predicted proteins | sample Ectturendosymbi2_FD_15233 | JGI IMG/M metagenome (IMG submission 15233)
TTGTTTGAAAAAAGATTGCAATGGAGCCGACAGCACTGACTGTCACAGATTCTTGATCATCAAAGATTCTTTATCACGAAACGATTCTCTACTGCGAGAAAACCTTCATTATCAGAGAATCTTTCAATCAGAATATCTTTTTCAAAGATTCGCTATCATCAAAAAATCTTGCACATTCTCCTGAAAACCAGGATTTTAGTTTGCAGTAGTTTCAAACTGTGTTCCCTAAAACACAGTAGTTAGCCCATCAAGGTACGTTCACCACTCCGCAATCTTTTTGAAAAATGCCACAAAAATCATTAAAAAAAACCTTGTAAAGACTTTCATGCAAAAATAATTTGATTGTAACGTGCATGCTTAAATTTGATTGCTACAGAAAACAGTTGTAGTACTTCTGCGTGCAAGTGCGTCAAGTTTAAAAACTTGAGCGTGCAACGATTCAAAAGCGGTGCGTGCAAGTGCATTGCCGCATTTAAATCCATTTGTCGAATTTTAAATCCAATTTTAAATCCATTGCAGAATGGCTCCTTCGCTGCTGCAATCATTTGTTATTAATTTATTATACGTTGATATTTCATAAGAATATCTGAACTGCGTTGCTATGTATCTATTAAAGTTGACTTCTAGCAAACACTTTTCCGGTGGAGCTTATTGTGTTTTAATGGCGCTGAGTTGCCGTTGTTCGCTGGCGACTGTGGCTAACTAAACCATTTTAGTTAAAGTTTGTGAAAAGTGTTGTGTGAGTGTACACTTTACAAAACTTCAATCTACACCTTTGAATTGAAACTTCCAGGGCTGAAATGGTGTTCAGATGGTATCCCAAGCAATACCTGCAATGTTGGACGTCCCAATTTAGCGCGCTTGTATAGATTGGCCCAATTATTAAATATGTTTGGATAATAATTTTGAAGAATATCTATTGGGTGTTCAGACTCATCTAACACAATAAAAAAAAAGAACAGTGGGAAAATCTGTCTGAAAGTAATGCATAAGAACTGAAGAAAGTTTCTCTACGTCATAAAAACTTTTAAACGCAAATATTTCACAAAGCACGTTATATGTGGAAATATGAGAAACTGAGTTTGTAATGAAAATCATCAATAGTTGGTGAAATTGTTACTTTTGAGCAATTGGAAAAAAATATTTTTATTACAAAACTGTTCGAGAAATCAAACAAATCACTGACAGCTTTCATTTCAATTTCAAAACTTCAGGCCAAAGTCAGAAGACACGTTAAAATTCTTTACCCTCGTGGAAAAGTTGAATTAGTTTAAGCCAGTGATGCTCAAACCGTGGCCCGCAAGGCCCTCTGGAGTGGCCCGCGAAGCAATTTTCATTGGAAAGAAAACTTAACACTTCAATCATTTAAGACCATTTGTATTGAGATTATTAATTCTTGTGGCCCGCGAAGGGTTTCTGAAAGACAAATGTGGCCCACGAGCCAAAAAGTTTGAGCACCACTGGAGTAAGCCAATGACAAAATCGGATCCCGTGTGACGTCACATTGCCACGCAAAATGTTAAATGACCAAATGAATTGTTTTTGTCAAAAGGTGCACGAAACTCTTCCTCTCATGACGTCTTCGTCGACTCTCTGCCGCAATATATTGGCGAGTTGTGTCCAAAATGGCACGGAGTGCCAGAGACATGTTGGCTCCTTTGCGACGAAGCTCAGCAGGTAGGATGCCTGCGAGAATGGGAAGGTTGTCCGCTGGTGTAGGACGCAGGCATCTAGTCAAAATTCACAAAGCGTCGTTGACAGGGCCGGATTTAACTTGTGCGAGGCCCTAGGCTAATCCGCTTTTGAGACCCCTCTCGCACTGTTACGAGGAAAAATGGAAAAGCGTTACTTAGTTTAAGCTTAGCCGAAAATGACGATGTGAACGCTCTGAAAGTACGGTCAATAAAAATTCTGAATCATTATTAGAGTGCCTCACGGTCACTGCACTTGTTGCTGCCTTCGACCCAAAAGCGTTCAATGGCACGGAATTGTTGAATCCGTACTTGGCTGGCGGGAACAGTATTATCAATTTTTGCCGGAAAACCAACCTGAAATGCTATGTTAAATATTTGACACAACACATGGCCTGCAGTTTTACAAGTTGTGCTGTCTCCGAATGTCTCGGAAAATGACGAAGATCGTTTTGAATGACTTGTTTGAAGATATTAAACTTTTTCTGGAAAGGGCAAGTAGTAGTGATCAAATCAAGAGTAGAAGGCTGTGTTTTTCCATTTGAAGTTGTACATTCAAGTCGTTGATATGTTACACTATGTCAGCCAAAAATTAAACAGTTTCCCTTTCTTTATCATTTCCTAAAAAACCTGAAAATGCTTTAAGCTTTTCTTCACATTTTGTTGACTTCTCGCACAATAAAACAAATTATTTCCTTAAGGACCAAAATCTCTGCAAAACTCATCCTTTGCTCAAGCGTCTTTCGTAACTGTGCACAAATAAATTTGTATAGTTGTATTGTTTTCGGAAAGAAAATGTTTCGTTTCTATATTCTAGCCTTGAATCCACTATTTTCACAAGGATAGACATTGTAGTGACGAGCTATTGTTCAACTATTATGACGAACAATTCCTTATTTGAAGCAAAAAATCGTAGCTTGCCCAACTCAGGTGTGCACTGCAATTTAGCTGAACAACAGCTTGATCGACAATCACACAGTTGGCGAGAAGTAAAAGCTTTAGACGTTCGGCGAAAAGCGCAAAATTTTGTGATAAAAACTTATGGGTATAGAATACACCTTTGAGAGGCTGATGAGGTCCGGCTGTCGCCATCCAAAGGTCCGGATTCGGACCGCTGTCCGCCTTTCGAGTAGCCCTGGTGTAGGGTGTAGGACACATAACTCTTATCTGCAGTGCAACTTTTAAGCTTTGATGAGGTGCATTTCAAACACAAACAGTCACAAGATCTTTCGCCTGATTCACACGTTACAATCGGTTCGATTCAGCAAATACAGGATGCAGCCAACGTGCATTGAGTACTGTAGCCTATATCGACAAAATAGTTGGCATGCGGCTTGACCAACGGTCATAATGAGATTCATAGAAATTCGTTGGAAGACCCTGGCGTTAATAACACCGAATCTGAATAGGTGAAAAAAACAAATTTCACGAATAATTAGGGCATAAAATTTTGACAAATAATTGTCGAACTGATCATATACCGGCAATTCACTCTATGCGTATCACAGTTTGCTGGAGGTCCCCTTGGATCTTGAGGCCCTACGCTTAAGCCTATATAGCTTATAGGTAAATCCGGCCCTGGTCGTTGATAACAAGATCATTGAGACAGGTGTGAGCACTGCGGCACCAGGCAGGATCGCAGCACACTGCTGTTAAAAGGGCCATGGCTAAGGTGGCAATTCGCAACATTGTTGCTCCAGCTCCTCAGCCAGAACCAGCAATCCGCCTCAAGAGTACGACGCGTGACGTCAAATTTTTGCGAAGTGACTCAAGGTGTCAACGATACGTGAGTGACCAGCAATGAGAACTTTACCCAAAGATAGGCAACTGTGGCCCGCAGGCCCATGTGTCCAGCTGAACCGGTTTGTTGGCCCTAGTCTACGCAATGCACATCTTTAGAATGTTTTTAATGTTTTTATGCTGATGGAGTACAATTTACCCACTTTACACTGCGCTGTTATCGGATTGAAGCGTGAGCCATTCGTCGCCCTTGGCTCACCTTCGTGAACGTAACTTGCGAACTCGATATTGGGGCGCTTTTACACTGCAAGGACTCAAAAGATTTGCTTCGTGAGCTTGGCCTATGGTATTGCGAAAGCTGGGGAATAGGTGAAAATAAAAAGGTGAAAGCTGATTCCACTACACAAAGGTGCTTTTTGTAGGTGTTGTTGTAATCGCCGAGATGTGATTTTATTTAGTGTAGTCCGAAAAAGAACAGCCAGCAGAGAAAATCGAGGAGAACTGCTGGGCGATGAGGTCATGAAAACCGTGTCGCATCGTAATTGCAGTCTTCAAGAGACTTTAATAGAATTTGAACAGCTTCTACAGGGCAGGAAATGGGAGTTAGCTTTTGCAAAGCCACTTTGTTGATTTCAGTCACGATCATTAAACAGTATGTTCTCTGCAGTACAATACAACAGTGCCAAATATGAGGAATCACAACACTTTGTAAGTAGTAGGCTAATCTACGAACATAGGCTACTACAATTCACCACATCGCAACAGTAACCTATTCCACAAACGTTTATGCCACATTTTATGCTACTCCATGTGTTACATTGTGAACTGAGGAAATCATAGCCACATAACTGGGAGACAAAGTTCAAAGTGTGTAGCCTATACTGAAGTCATCCACTTCCAATATTAGGCTACATATTTTGCACAGAGGTCGAATCACTACTATAATAACCAAGGTGTAATGATTAATCAGTATTGGGGTAATAGTCCTTCAGCCCGATATCTGATACCTTGTAACCTACCGAATAATCTTCCAGTTTGCTCAACCGATTCAATTTTGCTGATTGTTTCCCAACTAGGTGAAGTTAGCCTGCAGGCAAAACTAATAAATAAATTTATCCGTCGCTTTTGCTACAGATTAGCTTGAATAGGCTAATCTGTTCCACGGTAGTGGTTTTAGCATCAAGCAAGCACAGAAAAGGTTCCACAAGACTTAATACAAACCACCCAACATGTTTTTCGCTCGAATTCCTTATCATCGGATTCCCAACCTACCTCTGCTAGTTGGATTCGCTGAATCGGGTATGGTTGAAAAAATGCGCGCTCAAGCAACTCGGTGAGACACTCACGGTCGTGCTTGATTGATTTATGGGATTCCCAATCCAAAGCGAATCCGATAACATTACAGTGTAAACAGGGTAATTGACTTGCAACAAGTCGTTTCTACCGGAAAGCATTCCGCAGAAGTGCATACGGAAACATATATAGTAGAATACAAAGTAACTATGTCCAACCAAAATGGCTAACTGAGACAAAAATTGTGTCGCTGTCGCAACCAGGGTCGCACGTTGAATGACTTACTTCGATCTTAGCAAACTAAAGTCAGCTTATGCTAATATACTGAATGCATTCATTTCCAACTGCAATGGTAACAGACGTGTTAAAGCGGCACTGAGGACTGCCTATATCAAACATGTCATATGGAAGATTATCAAAATAAGAACTGGTTGTCAGTATGCAGGATACTTTCACTGCAGCTAAAACCTAAACTTGGCCGTGGGTTGGACATAGCAGGTCTAGAGCAACAGGTCCTAACCATTTTCGCCTCTTTTTTCATCCCCGACGTAGTCATCCCTATTACCCTCAAAACTCCAAATTACCCCCATGTAGTGAGGTTTAAACCGTTTCATTTAACAAGTTAACTCCATTTCAACTGAGAACCTTAAAATATCAATACCGTTCCCCCTCAAAATCACGTTGCACCGCTGTCTGCCGTGCGTCCCACTTTAGGAACCGATTGTGATTATCTACTGCTAAAATTTTTGGGCCTAAATGCCCTAAATCTAATAATTCTACCTTTTCATACAAAAACGCACAATTCATAGAAGTTGACCCTTCGCTAGGCACTGACAGAAAGATGTGGCCCTCATTGGAAAAAGTTTGCCCACCACTGACTCCGAAGTTGGGCAGTCACAAAACACATCCAAGAATGAAAGACGTTTTTCAATGAGACAAGAAGTGCAAAAAAAATCCAACCAAACCACTGTATGTTTAGGACAAGCAATTTTCCCGATTTTTACTGTGTTCTTTTCGTCACATACCTGATTTCGTTCGTTGGAGCAGGACATTATGAGAAAATAAAATTCGATTTAGCCAAAGGATCATTTAAACTTTATCCGTTTTATTATTTTCAGTCGTTGAAACCAGACGTCACCTGTATTGCTGCCAGGAAATAGCGTTCGAGGCGTTCCATGCTTGCACCTTTAACTCACAGCTTTTGCCACTCATGTGTCTCCGGAGTTTCTCGAACCCTGAGGATGTGCAGAAGGAACATGCACCTCAAACATTTATCTGTACCGGCGATATTCAAACCCCTTATTACTAATTGATTATCGCAGCAGTCATGGCTTATCGCCTTATGACATTAAAATAGTTTTGGTTTTGACTTTCAAAAAATAGCAAAAATTTGTCGTCGAAAATAACAACAATGCACGAAGGGAAAGTAGAACGTCTTGCAAACATGTTGCAACAACGTTATGAGGATTATTCTTCGTTTGAAAGCTCATGTAATCCTTTGAGTTTACAAATCCATTGCAGATTTTGTCGATAATATTTCCGATATTAACCCGACCTTGCATACCCTAACCAACAAAGAGAATCTTTCACCATTTCACACACAAGCTTTTGCTTGCAATTCACAAGATTGGAGATGAGTAAATTGCGTGATATCTATCTCCTATTCTCACATTCAGCAATTTGATTTGACTGCGTTACTCCTTTTAAGATGTAGCCGACTGCTGATTTACTGAAAAACATCTCTTTATCAGAACGAACAGAAAAACTTGATGAAATGTGTGTTGCGCACCTCCACAAAGCCCTCCCAGAATTTAAGTATTAAGTTTACATTTTAATGAGGATACAGAGTTCGCTTAGAAAGTCGGTGAGGATGTGTCATTTACATAGTGCTGTGTAGTTTGTTAGAAGTTACAGCGTTCGGATAATACACGAAGCATAGTTTCTGAATTGCTCTTGGGAACTTGCTTTTGACAATTAGGAAAAAGCGGGAAAAACTAAACTATTTTCAAAATCATTAAATTCTAAAATTAATTTTGTCTTTTAAAACAAACAAAACATTCGTGAGGAAATGCAATTTGGTACATTCACCACAAAATTATTCTTGCGAGAAATATTCTAAACAAGGGTATTTTTTCTGCTTGCAGGGTAAAAATAGCTTGCAACAATACAACCAAACCACAGGGATCACCAACCTTTTTGTAACTGCGAGCTACTTCTTGTGTACCGATTAATGCGAAAAGCAGTTTGATGCACAATTTCTGAAATAAAAATTTTGCTCGATTTACCTTTATTTTAGTATTGATATTCGTTAATTTGAAGACATTGATCACGCTAATGTTATTTTCAGAACAGTCCGGCGGACGATCTCCATGGACCTTGCGGGCGACCAGGTGCCCGCGGGCACCACGTTGGTGACCCCTGACCAAATGTATGATTTTTTATCTGAATACTTTTGAACCGCCATAACCTACGCACCCATCCAAAATTCGCGGCTGACTCTTCCAAAACCGTTCCTGTAATCATTCCAAGTCTTGACCTGGAACGCAACACTCCCGTCGTATCTTCTCAAGAATGCCTTCAGCAACGTTTATCGCATGACATGTAGTAGAAATTATAGATAAACATTCAAAACAAAGTTCGATGATTGGGTAAAAAAGCGGTAAAAACTTATTTTTAAACCGAATTTAAGAGTCTGTTACCTCGATTGCGCAGTAAGAGGATGCCACCTGAATAGTTAGCAAACTTTGATTTAAGAAAAGACCAATTCTGCCACAGCCTTTTCGGTTTATTTATTGTGTATTAAAAAAATTTAACAAACAGCTCAAAATAATGCATTAGATGTCTCGTTCAAAATAAAATGGTTTGTGCGTTTTTTTCGAAGTAACCAAACGCCACCAGATTCTGTGATTTCTCAAAAACTCTAGCTTTGCTGAAAAGTTTTCAAGCAACATGACTGGTTCGTCAAAATGATTCTAAACTAGACTGCAGTGTCACTTTGTGAAAAAAAATTTCAAACATGCTTACGCACCCTTGCACAGAGTAACAAACAAGACTCGTGGCCTCTTGTGTTTCCAACCAACGACACACTAAACAACTGGGAGATTGCACTGGCTCTTTGTTGGTATACATGTCTTTTCCGGTGTGTTTGGTGCCCTATCTTTTGCTAACAAACACACAAAAATGCCTTTCTTACAAAAAAGCATCCAACGCTGTAGCCTGATTTTCCGACTACATCTTAACTTTAGAATGCTGAAGGTGTAACAGAAACAATGTGATTTAAAAAATACCGAAGCATTTTTGCCTCATTTTGCATGTGTTCATGATTTTCAGCTGACTCATTGTGATTTTTGCTCAAACGCAAACTGAAAAAACAAAACTTTAAAAACCACAAACCATTAGTTAAATATTCACACATTTTATATTTCAGACCAAATAAAGAAAACAAAATTGGATGCTTAAAATCCATTCTGCTTGTATATCAATTATTTCAGTGGATTGTAAATGCATCAATGGAGATGAACTTTTCATTTTATATTTCACGAACAATATTTTGTTTATTTTTTTGGTTTCCAAGCAACAGCTAGTGTTTATTGAGTTCAAGAAATAATTCAAAAATCAGGGATCAGTTAGAGTGAAAATTAAATTAAATTAAAATAAAGGAGACATTAACTTACTGTCCAATCGGAATCAACGCAGAAAATCGCTTCATCGTCAGGTAAATATGAAACTACCTCGGACTCCATGTTGTTGCAAGGTGCGTAAGTTCTCGAGGCTGGAAAGAAAGACAAACAGATTATAAAAAGAGTTAGAAGAAAATAAAATCAAATTAAGCATAGTTGATGCGGTGCTATTGAACATAAATGGCATAATGTATATTTGCATGATCCTAAAGCGTGAGTTTTTCAGGTCAAAGTATACACTATCTGATGAAACAAAAAAATCAGCAAATTAGAAAACACTTTCATGAAAAGGGCGGATGTTGCTTCGGCAAACAAAAGTTAACCACCTGAATGTTTAATTTGCAATTTGTTTGACACTGCTGTAATTCTCCTTGACGTCACGGGTGTAGTACGTACTGTGACGATTTGCGGTTCAGTTTTGTGACTGGAGTTGGATGTGGCTAGCACGCTTCTTTAGCGAGCGAGTAATTTTATTGCGTATTAACCTTATCTCTTGTTTCACATCCAGACATCCAGTGGAAATATTAGTGACGCAAAGCATAGCAATTGCAAAATATACCGCATATCGCGAAAGGGAAAATTGGTTAAAAAGGTTAATACTCACACAACATAAGCAGACAAATGCGTCAGGAAAGTAGTTTGTTCTCCAGAATATTGCACGCATTCGTTGTTACAGATTGACCATTGCATGCCTTTCCAGCAGTAGAACTTTAGCGGAGAACACGTGCTTTTATTTATTACACATGCACATTAACAGAAAATACTGTAAATCGCTTTGACAATTGCTGGACATTTTAGCAAAAATTTCATCTTACCAGGGTCCGGTGCTGCCGCAGTTGGCACGGTTGGAGCATCTTGAGGCTTCACAGGCAAACAAAAAAACAAAAAATCAACTATTATTTGTACATTAAAATCAGAAACAGTAAGTTGTAAACTCTAATGCTTACACTAATGCACGTCAAGCACTGTCATCTGATTGAAAAAGGTAATTGACAATTTTCTTTCAAATATTTCGTCTTGATTTGNTTTCCTCATTTTTGTCCGTGTACAGACTTCAACAATAGTCATACATTAGAAAAAGGNATTCTTCATCGACGTAAAGGAAACCCACTGCACAACTACATACAAGCTACTGTTGTGATTCCCACTTCTCACAAAAGATTTATTCCTGAGTACGGCCTGGCACGACCTTGCCACGTTTGTTCAGGAGCGGTTGGAATGGTTACTGGTCGATCAGCCTCCAGAGCAATCAGAGACAGAGTGGTTGTTCGTAGACGTCGCAAGATATAAGATCATCAACGTCTACAAACCTCCATACTTGCAATTCATGCCAACGACCATCCCGACGTTGTCACACCACAGTCTGTACGTTGGTGNCATCAACTGCCAACGTGTAAACTGGGGCTACTACAAAACATCTCCTGACGGTGAGAGACTGGACTCCTGGGTAACATTCAACAACCTTNAACTTATCTCTGTCTATCTCATGAAAATCTTGACATTTTGCAGGATATGGTAAATGTGAAACTGAGTAAAGTCGACAACTGATGCCATTCAAATAAGTTGTCATTAAATCATTCCAAATCAACATTTATGCTCACAAAATCTTTGAAAAATAACAGCAACCTTGCGCAAACTTGTTCGTTCCAAATAAAAATTAATGACAGCTGCTTTCAACGAATAACATGTGCAAAATACTTGGGGGTTTTGATAGACAGTTCGTTAGATTGGTCATCTCACGTGCAATACATAAAATCAAAACTAGATAGGTCGTCTTATCTGCAGTTTTCTATGAAATTTGAAATGTGGTATCAATTGATGTTTCAAAAATGTTATATTTTAGTCTTGCACACTGTCATCTAGAATATTGCATTGTTTCATGGGGCGCAGCTACTAATTCTGTTTTGCAACCACGAGAAGTAGTGCGCAATTACATTCTACACCTATTGCACATAGCAACTTTAGATGTCACATTACTGTATAAATCTCTCAATATTCTGAAACTTCACGATATTCATGAAATATAATTAGCTAAACTGATACATGATTTTCACCCAGAAATGTTGACAGCATCATTTAAAGACTTCTTTCAGAAAATGGCTGAAGTTCATTGCTATAATACCAGATACGCAACCAACCAAAGCTATTTTATTCAAGTTGCAACAAATGCTGACAAAAAAACAATTTCTCATCGAGGAGCTACTCTTTGGGCAAATGTAGATCAACAATTCAAAGATAAATCCCATAATGCCTTTAGTAGGCAATAACGATCATTTTTGCTGTTGCAATATAAATGAATGTTTGAAAAATACACTACTGGATACATCTAGGTAAATTTTTAATATAAGTATATTAACTTCATTTTTCTTATCGTTTATGCATGCGTCTTTACATTTCTGATTGCTCGTGTAGTTTGTAAAGTTGTGCTTGGCGTTGTGTGGCAGGCAACTGAAGTATTTCCACGGTCCTTATCCCAGGTATGTTTCACTGTTATGCGTAAGTGTTTCTTTCTTTTATTATTTAGATATCACTGAGATGTTTCAATGTGCTGGGCCACTTCGACTGGACAATCGACAGGATTTTCGGTGTCCTGGCTGCAAAGTTTCACTTGTTTAATGAATAAGTACGACTCTAGATCATAATGCTTCATCACAAGTTGTTTCCATATACGTCCCCAATAATTTCGTCTCGTGTGTGTTGGAGAGTACATGATTGCCCCGAGTATGATGAAAATTCGCAAGTGTCTGAGTTTGTTTTCTATGAGCGCTCGGCCATGTCTTGTGGGCCTTGCAACTGAAATCAATAAAACTGTAAAATCTTGGACTGCTGCATGACCCAAAGAAAGCAGCCAATTCCCCTGTCACCGATGGAATGTCGGCACCAACCGGATCTGGCCTTCGCGAGTTTCGGCCAGGACAGGCGACTGCCGGACAGACATCTT
>JGI24022J15233_10008749_pt1 | contig 11345 bp, 7 predicted proteins | sample Ectturendosymbi2_FD_15233 | JGI IMG/M metagenome (IMG submission 15233)
TAGGTCTACAGATACTTAACAATATTTTTTGCTAACCTGTAACACTTGGTATAACAATACTGCAGAGTGCAGAGTAGGACGCTGAGTCCAACACTGGTTAACGCCAGGTAAAGTACGAATGCGTTGCGGCATGATACGTCCTCAACAAACACTGTAACGTCCCAATACTTGGTCACAACGTAAAATGCGATGTTAGTTTTCAAAGAATAAGGACAAATATAAACAATCTGACTGCACTAAAGCGCACAACCATACGTTGTTAGACTTTTTTACTTTTAGATTTTATATTTCGTATATGGAACCACTTTTGTCGTAGCCAAAATAATAGGATCACCGGGCGTAGTGGGGTGGGAACGGCGTTCCCACACGTTTTTGCACTATAGCAACGTTACTTAAAGATTTAGATTTTTCATTTCAATTTCTACGTGTAGCGGATTGCGAGAAATGAAGGAGGCTTTTGCATATGGAGGCACCTGAGCAATATTTGGCATTAGAGTTCGGCCTTAACCTAAATCAGGGGTGTAGTGGGGTGGGAACGGCGTTCCCACACCTATTTTTGTAACACTGCACCCCTGATGAAAAAAATGGAAAAAAAGATAGCCTCCTTTTTCATTCAAAATTGTTTTAAGTTTGATTATGACCATTATAGTACTGTTGCGTTTGGCAACGCACGAATAACTTTGTGACATAAGAATATGCGGTGTTAGTAATTAGATATCTGATTGCGGTAGCTAACTTGGGAGTTATCTAGTTTTCAGTGAGTTGTGCTGTGGAATGATTTGTATGCGGCACGGGTCTTTCTCACTGATGCTGCCATATGCATTAGTTAATAAATGAGTTTTTGTTAAACATGGTGATATCGTACGTTATTTTTCAGTCATTGTGATTTTCTATTGTGCAAACACAACTGCATTTCATATGCATGATTGGAAATTTTTGGAACGGGGTGATTAGGTTAAATTAGGTTGCAAAATGGGTCGCTGTACGAAAAAGGTTGTAAATTACTGCCCTAAACGGTACGCATACCCCATTTAAGAACCACTGATCCATGCAATAAATTTTTTTTGCGACCATACATTGACCTTCTGAAGAATGGTACCGTGGTAGATGGAAGTTTGGTTTGGAACCAAGGTATGCATACTGTTATACATTATGTGTGAATTGCTAGATAGCTAATAAAGAAGGACAGGATCCCAGTCGCAATTTTGATGCAAGATTTTTTTTCAGTTACGGAAAAAATGTTTGTTTTCTTGATATAGCTTAGACCAGTGGCCTTCAACCTGGAGGTGGCGGGCCCCACAGAGGTTGTGAACCATTTGTGGAAGCGTCGCCAGAAGATATTTTATGTACAAAGCTGTATTACGTTTGTTTATCCGAGTTTAGACGGGGGTCATTGGGTTATAGTGGTTTGCTACAATGGGTCGCGGTACAAAACATAATTGAAAACCACTGGCCTAGACGCTTCAGTCAAAACGAGGACGTTTGTACCCACTCCCCACAGTAGTGCAGTAGCGTAAAACTTTTAAAAATACATATGTGGGTCGATCAAAACGAGAAACTGTTGTTGAAGTGATCAATATCATGAATTCCCCAACAAGCAAATTATTTCAAGCGCATGTTTTGACTCGCACTGGTGAAATCATTTGAAAAACCATTGGTAAAAAGTTTTTGACTTCTCTTGCACATTTGATTGGAGATTGTGGATAAATGGCTTTGTTAACACGTTTTTCAGTGTCGAGTGCTGGTATCTTTTCAACGAAATACAACCTCAACCTCTGAAAACAGTTTCGAATTGCTGGAAAACAGTTTCGAATTACCGTATATTCTAAACGTAATTAAAAAACCAAACATCTATGTAGGATATACTAAATATATAAGAATGATTCGAATCTAAAACGTACAAGATTTCTTAGACAACCTAAGCTATTATTGGCTACTTTAGGTAATTCCATATGAACCAGATAAGACGTTTGCATGCATTTTTATAAAAATTGCATAATCCTAGCCCTGTAACGCATTTATTGCCACAAACGAAATTATGTGAAAAAGACACATTCAAAAATCTTTTGAAGCTTTCAAATTTTATTGTTTGAATAACAACAATTGTTTGCTGTTGTATTTGTCAAATAAGTCTTCTGATGTGTCGTTATGGTTAGGACAAATTCTTGTGTCCAGTCGCCTCGAAAATGCAGGAATAGGAGCTAAACTTCGGTTTTCCTGGAACTTTTTCATAATGGTCCGAGTACAAAAGAAGCAAAACAATCACAAATAGGGAAAATCTAATGATTGCTCTACTTGCCCATTTCCAAATTATAGTCGATGTTATTGAGTACTATACATCGGCTCGAACCTTTGCAATGAATGGAACAGAATTGTGTGTTTCGGTCTTTGTGGTTGGATTTGCACCAGGCATGCTAAGATTATATATTTCAAAATCTTGTCAGATTTTGAAAAATAAATCTAATGAAAATCTAACTGCGAAACATAGGTTTTTGGAAAAACTTTTTTAATTTGATCAAAATTCAACAAAATTTTTTGCAGCGGCTGTTACAAAACTCAGGTGCGGAATTGTCAACATATTGCAAGAATTATAATTCTGCCTAGTTAGTCTGGCTCTATCAACTTACTGAAAAACGTTTACATAGAAATATGGTTTTCTGAGTGAAAAAATGTATGGTGCGTGACGGTGTTGGCAGAATCGTGACAAGTAAACTGAATTATTTCTTGCTGCGTGACACTAAAGGCCAAGAAAAAAATCGTGTGTGCGCTTGCCACGGATTCCAGACTGGCTTGGCCGAAATGAAGTAAACACAAAAGATAAACCCTAAAGCCTAGCGCTAACCCATACCAAACGCTAACCGTAACGCAAATGCTAAACGAAGACTAAACCTAACACCTAAGGGAAAAGTTTGGAAAGTTATGAAAAAAATTTGAAAAAAGAAAGGCAGTCTGAGTGTCTATTTTCAATTTTCCCGCCAAGAAGATAGCAGCAGCAAACGGCTTGGTACAGTAGAAACGAAGTAAATGTAACAAAAAAACCTACAACCTAACCTTAACCCTAACCATAGCCCTATGTAACAAGTTTTTTGGCTTATATTAAAACCAAAAGATAGTTTTTGGATATAGTAGTATTCTTTTAAGTGGCTTTGCTTCATTACCATATCCAGGACAGATGTCACAAGTCTCACTCGCTTGCTTATCCGCCCTGCCTACTTCTAATGCTTCATTAAACATGCTCTTTGCAATAAACACACTCATTATTTTCTTGTCAACTAGTTTATTTGAATTGATACACAAATAAGATCAAAATTAGGTACTCACCAATAAAAATGGATGACTTGCATTTGCAAAGAACTCTCTCGCGAATCAAATTCACAGACAAGAACAAATCATGCAACCACTTCGGCAATCAGCAAGGTCTTTCTTAATTCGTAAAAGTATCCTAATTCTTTAACATAGTTTTTGAAATACTTCTCACTACTATGAGTTGTTCACATTCAGATCAGCTTGTGCATAAGTCTGATCGTGCTAAATTCTTTTGACAAGGCTTTTTTTAGTCATTAATCACGGAGTTAACTTATTTCCTGTGTAACTGTCACGTCTTTCAGACAATTCATTTTGAATGAACTTTAAGACTTAATGTCAACAAGGGGGTTTTTGGTTGACACCCATCGTTTGGTAACTAGAGGAAATTATGTTTTGGAGTTTCCATTTTTACGGCCTTAAAAGTGTCATAGCTTTTCCTGGACATGCCACTCATGTTGTCCAAAGCAAGCCTTTCTCAAGGACTTACCCAGTCAAAAACTCTTGATTGTGGAGGTAGGGGTCAGTGATGCCTGACCTCCATAGAGCTCCAGGCAACTTGACCTCAGTGAGGCAGAGTTGTTTTACTTCCAAAGCAAAACCTTAAGGGTTTAAACTTCAGAAAGGGATTAGAAGTAGAACAGTTAGCCAGAGGCAAGGTCGTCCAATCTGAATTTCTACTGCAAAATTCGTCTTATACTGAATTTTCTCCCGGGAAATTCCTTGAAGGTTCATAAAACCTCATTAATGTATGTATCATTTCTTGTTAAGTGGTATGTCATATTGCTTAGCAACTACGCCATTGATTGTCTGGTTTTCCGCCTGACTGGGGCATAGCTGGATATATGGGTAAAGACTGTTCAATATATGTTCAGGGCCTGGCTCTCACCCATTGTCGACGCATGCTCCACGCTTGACTGACTCCGGATTCCTTCAGCATTTATTTAAATTGTTTGAAATTGAGTCCAGATTGTATTTTATCGTACAACATTTATTTTATTTGTATGTTATTTTGTTGTACAATGTTTTAGTTGTAGTAAGCAGTACGTGCCTGCTACACCTAACCCTAATCCTAACCCTAACCTAACACTAAGCTAACCTAATGCTAAAAGCTAACACTGACCTAACCCTAACACTAAGCTAACGTTAACCTAACCTTACCCTAACCTAATGCTAAGCTAACACTAAGCTAATCTAATGCTAAGCTAACAACACTAACCCCTAAATGTAACACCTAAGCGGAGCCTGAAAAAAAGCAAAGAAAAAAAGTGAAAGTCGGCAAGGTGATGAGAGTAGAACCAAAAACCATTGGCATAGCAGCCGTAACATGTAACCGTTACACCACGAGCAGGATGGCGCTTTCTTGACAAAGTGACCTTTTTCTTATTATTTTTTTTTTCTGTAAAACTCAAAATGAAAATATTCATAGTAAAAAATATACACAAAAATATCAAGCAAGAAATATTGGGTCATGGAAGTATTGGGTCATCTTAATATTGGGTCATGGAACAAGACCAAATTTTTGACTGGCGGCACAATAGCTTCAGCCGATCTGTTGCCGCCAGAACATCGCCGGTAAAATAGACACTACCAAAAAGAAAAGGGAAGTTGCCAAGATGAGAGTTCAACCGAAAAGCAATGGCATACCAGACTTGAAGCAATACCACTGTCTGTGTTACTACAAGCAGTATGAGTATGCCAATTGCATGACTAACTGACCTTTTTATTTGAATTTCGTCATGTCACTCGACCGAATGTTCGACTGGCGGCACGATAGCTCTAGCCGATCTGTTGCTGCCAGAATATTGGTGGTAAGATAGACACTACCTTATTGGATCGCCTCTCACCTTGGCGACTTTTGTTTTGGTAGTGGTTGCAAGTTTCAAATCATTAGGCTTAACGCAATTCATTTTTCATGCAAGCTTTTTTAAAATTAATCTGTGCTGAACTAGGCATCGATTGGACTTCTGCACGTTAAGTTACAGCCACACTTTTCGTGCTGCAAAAACTTCTGGAAGTACAACGGGAGTTTATTCATACACAACACCTGCACGTGGTAGCTTCAAGCATTGCGAAGCTTCCCGACGATGCTTTTGTTTCAGCTGCAATGGCCGACGCATCCTCCATGGTTCATCTTGTCTGTTTGTTTATGAAAACGCACCTGCTAGCGTTGCTGTAAGATAACTGTCGTGACTTGCTTTGTTGTGCTTTCTTGCGCAAGTTGTCTGGATGCGTGAGGAATATAACAGCGTTTGGTCAACACCTACTGAGGCCAATAAAATCGGCCATTTTGGCTGATACCGATATATCGGTACAACCCAAATATCAGCTGATATATCGGTCGATCTTTAATGATTACAAAATTTTTTGTCCAAGTAGGAAAGGAATAGGTATATCTGTTGCTTTGTGGCGGATTATAATCTGATCCATTTGCTATTAATGCTTGTGTGCTTGTATTTATAAACTATCTTTCGGTTATGTTTTGGTTGATGTGGGACTGTTATAATTTCATGTATATTTAATTGACCTATACTCAATAGTCAACACTATGTTGATTGGGTTTTTCCCTTGTTACTTGTTTTCATAGATCTGTTTTATAGTTGCCTAAAACAACTGCAGATATGTTTGGCATGTTTGATGAGTTTCGTCTTGGTCCAAGAAACAACAGATTTTGCAATAATTATCGTTGTTATTCCAGCAGTTTTGGTGCTCTTCCTGCCAGCAAAAGTGAAGATATACAGCGAGGAGGCAAGATTATCATGCCACCTTCAGCTTTGGACCAATTGAGTAGGCTACATATTTCTTATCCAATGCTTTTCAAATTAACAAACCAAAACAAAAACAACAGATGTACACACTGTGGTGTGTTGGAGTTTGTTGCGGAAGAAGGAGTTATCTTCTTGCCTTATTGGATGATGCAAAATCTATTTTTGAATGAAGGTGATATTGTTCAAGTTGAAAATTGTACTTTACCTATTGCAACATATGCAAGGTTTCAACCCCAGTCTGCAGATTTCCATGAAATTTCAAATCCAAAAGCTGTTTTAGAGAATGCTTTACGTAATTTTGCATGTCTCACCAAAGGTGATGTGATTGCTATTCAGTATAACAACAGACAATATGAATTGATAGTACAGGAAGTAAAGCCTCAAGATGCTGTATGCATCATTGAGTGTGATATAAGCCTTGAGTTTGATGCACCAGTTGGTTATCAACAACAGCAACAGCCTTCAGAAGAATCAACGAATGCGTTTGTGGGGACACCAGATGTAAAAAAAGCTTTAGAAGAGTACATTAAGGAAAATGCGGAATTCTCTGCTTTTGCTGGTACTGGCAATAGGTTAGATGGAAAAAAGAAGAACCCTAAATCTAAGAAAACAGATGTTGATGTAGATAGATTGCAAAGAGGAGTTCCAAACTACAAATGGACTTTTGGTTCTTTGACTTTCATACGGCAAAGTAAGATAAAAAAAGAAGATCCAGAAACTAGTTCAAGCAACTTTGTTGCATTTAGTGGAAAAGGAGAAAGCCTTCGAAAGAAGAAAAGGCAGGTATGAAGCTGACCTCAATAAATTCTATTGGATTTCAATGCCCGTGACATGAAAACTTTGTGGATGACATAATTCAAAGCATACCTAATGTTTAGTATGGAACTTACAGTTATGTATTATGAACAGAAAAGCCATTGGCTAACAAATCAAGAACTCACATGTGTTGGGAGAGTGTTGTGGGATGCTTTATTCTAGTTCAATGATGATAAACCATGAGAGAGAGATTGAAGTTTACCTATACTGTGCAGAATAGCTTGCATTATTCAGAAACAAACACTTTGCTATAAAGCAGTTAAAAGCGTTTGTGATTATCCTTAACAACCAAAGGAAATTTTATTGAACTATATACTTGACACAACACCACATCAATGTTTGAAATTGTGTTGCATTGTCACAGCTGAGGTAGCATGACTAGTGATGCACGTATCTTAGACAATATTGAAACTTCGAATTTGTTTAAAATAGTGTTTGGAGACTTTGAACTGTTAGAGTTTGATGCACATAGTTATTTCAGAAACATTTACTGCTGCAGGCTTGTTAAGTTTAAACAGGTATGATATACTGAACTTGATTTAATTTAGCAATGATTTAATATGGCATAAAAATGGGTGCTTGAAACAGTAACTTAAAGTTTAAACAAAGGGTCATTTCAACAGAGTTTTTTTCTTAGAAATGAGTTCAGTGATCGTTTTGTATTTTTGCTGCAAAGAGTGTTATGATTGGCTTGTTTCTTGTTCATGAGGAATTGAATTGCATTTGTTGTTTATGGAAATGCACCTTCATGGTAACATAACTGCAACATTTGTGTAGGTTACTAGTACTATGCTAATGCTTTTGTTGTCTTTGAAGATGCACAATTGTATTGAAAATAAAAGAACACTTTTTATTGCATGGAAAAGCACCTGTTAGAAACCATCTGAACTAAGATGGTTTCTAACAGTATGCTTTCTAAGGTCATGGCAACATTGCTTTGTTCATATATGTTGCATAATAAAGTTGAATATCTTTCAAGATAGTAGTTGTACCATGGAACTGTTGTTTTTGGTAGATAAAATGCATTAAAGGCGGTCTGCCCATAACATTGCTAAGTGTTTTCAAACCTCTTTTTGTAACTTTGCAAACACTTCTACAGTGATTATAGTATTTGCATGCCAACTTCATTCATGGTTGTAAAATACTTGTTGGTATTTTTTGGTGTCTGTGGTATATGTACTTTTCAAAATAGTATGAGCTATACGCTTTGATTTTTTCTTGAAAATGTAAGTGATATTTCAGCAAATTTTGGTTCCCCAAAACCAAACTTAATTAGTGATGAAATTTTATTATGTTGTGTGTTTTTGCTTGCTAGTGGAATGACAAAAATGTATTTAGTGGGCTTGCAGTTTTGGAACAATTTTTCAATTTATTCAAGGTTTCAAACAAATTTAAAGTACATATATAAACCAACAACACGTATATGTATCATGACACCTATGAAAGCATGTCTATGCATGCTCTTTTTATTGAAGTAATCATACAATTTCGTGTGTCATTTGCTGCTAGTTTTGTTTGCTGGTTTTGTCTAAAACACACTAATATGAAAAGCAAAGCCTACATACAGCATATACTTTATTGATTAAATACTGTTTCAGACCTAAAAGAAGGTCTGTAATCATTGCAGCACAGCGCTTGAAACTTTTTGTTTAAAAAATGCACAAGGATCAGATTCATTTTCATGTCATTTTTTTGACCAATCAATACTAAGGTGCAAAATACGTTCTTCAACAATATTAACAAACTCAGTGCAGGTCATGCTGGAAAAAGAGTGTGCTTTTGGTTAAAATGTTGCTGAATGGGCATAGGTTCATCTTGTTAGTATTGAAACTGACAATGTGGGCGTGTACCAACTGGTGAAAATGTTTGTTATGTGCATTTTAAGCTCCACTGTTTAATTGTTTAAGAATAATGTGGGCAACTCCAAAAACTTTGTTTTGGGCATCACTTCTGTTCATTGCTAGAAAGCTTGATTTTATGACCACGTCATATGTTTTTTAGCCATGTGTTGTGACTGTTTCACCTCTCCTGTTGGATTTATTGTTTTTCAAATGATTTTTTGCAAAGCTATTATTCTCAACTTCTATGTATTTATGATGTTCTTCTTTCTTGACAGCTGAATTTACCCTGGTAGTTCTCGAAATGGTGGTGACTGTAGCTACAGATATAGCTGTGAATGGTTGTGCCATGGATTGTGAACAAAATGTGGAAGAGGAGGTAGGAATTTCTCAAGCAATTAAAGAAGGCTCAACTCTGTTCAACTTGGGTCATGCTCCCAGAGAAGTTATTGAAAAATTCCAAATTTTTTGTTTTAATTATAATAGTCTATCTGATGCAATTTCAGCATTGCTGAAACGTGACCAGCTACTTGTGAAGAAGTACCGTTTTTTGCGTCCATCTGTATCTTACCAGATGCTGGTCAAGCCTACTATTAATGATGGCCCTGTTAAGATGAAGAAAGCTATGCTGGCCCTGAGGCAATATGCAAGAGATGGCAAGTACAGATTGGTGGCTAATGCCATTGAGGAACTCTTAAACAGTCCAGATTCTGAAAACATGTGTCAAGTATCTGATACTACCGCCTGCATGGTGTTGAAACCAGTTGAACAGGAAGCTCTTTCCAAAATTGCTGATGTATTAGTTCAACGACTTCTTAAAATACCATCTCAAGCACAGAAAGAAAGACAACAAAAATGTGAAATTGATAATCCAACATTTCCCAATATACCCTTGACTTACAGCAGATGTGCGACTGAACTGCAAGCTGCTATTCACTCAAATTATGCGCCAAATAATAATGAACCAAACAAAGTGTGTAAAACCATTGAGAAAGAATCTCACAAACTTGTGAGCAACTGTGTTGTTGATAAACCAACTGCTGCAAGTAAAGATTCTGAGGCTGACCAGACAATGGAAGTTGTAGATGCTGAGCTGAATATTCCATTGGAACGTTTTGCCTTTAATTACAAAGTTCCTGATTCCAAGCTGTCTCAACTTCATGCTAGTGCTTATAACAAGACCCAAAACTCTGTCAAAGGCCTTTACATGTTGAATTTGCTGGGCTTAATTCCTACAGATATTGCTAGTATATCTGAAGAACTTGGCCCATATCAGTCATTAATCTCAGATGATAATAAATTCGATGAACCTATTCATGCTGAATTAAAGTAATTCCCAAAGGAAAATATTTTTAGTGTTTTATAAAGAAACTGCTTGTTAAATCATAAAATGGACCCCCTCAGTGGAACTGCAAGGTCTGTTGCACACACTGCCTCTGGTTATTCCAACAGAGGAAATGCAATGCAAAACTTTGACGATTGTTAACAGTACTTGTGAAGTGCATGCTTTTTCCATCTGTTCACTTTTAATTCCTATGAAGTTACATTTTTGTGCTGATCAAACATGCAAATAACACTTTTGTAGCAGTGTCCAATGTTGCAAAGGATTAACTCAAACAACTTGTTTTTTATTATAGCTATATATGAAAATATGTTCAAGCCATAGTTTTGAAAATGTATTAGGATTAACTAAGCTTGAATTAGCTACATGTGAAAAAAGTGGGATAACTGATTGTCAGCAGACACTAATTAAAGCACTTGGAAATAATGGTAAACATGACAGAGTTTGTAAAACATTACAATTTTGCAGTCATCATTAACAAGTTGTATTGCTTAAAAATTAGGTGTTTGGTACTCTTGAATATGATTTGCTTTGGTCACCAGATGAACCTCCATTTAGTGCAAACTGAAGGCTATTGCAAAAACAAGAAGTGATATGTTTTTGGTGAAAACAACAAGTTATGTGTTATCCTGAAAGTTTACTGCCATGCAACCCAGTTCATTCTATGAGCAACCCTTTGACACATTCGGAGCTGGTGTACAATGTGCTCGTACTTGCTAATTGCTATTTGAACCACTTTTCTTGCATCACTTTGCACCACCAAAACTTGCTTGCCGATTTAGCTTGAGAGCTGTTTAAACATTGTAAAGATGCAGAAAGTCTTCTAGTTAAAATTAAAAAACAATTGTAAAGTTTTGAGTTTTTTGTGGGTGACACCATAAGTGGGTTAGGTTCAGGCCTTTTAGCCATGGGCGCCAACACCAAGTGCCACTTTTTGACTCAAGTTTTTAGTATAAATTAGGTTATAATCTGGGTCTTAAGATGCACTGATGATGCTATGCACTGATGATGATAACAGGAGTTATCGAAACGTTTGCAATATGTCATTTGTATCATTTGCTTTGGCCGTGATATTCATTATGAGTCTTAAGAGCCCTAGAATGGCTTTCTAGTATTTCTGGTTCAAACGTTATGGCCAAAAAAATAAAATTTGGGTAAAAAATGTGAAAGTTTTTTTACCCAATAATAAATACTACGGCCAAAGCAAACGATACAACTGACATCTTGCAAACGTTTCGATAACAACTGTTATCATCTTCTGTGCATAGCAATAGAACT
>JGI24022J15233_10008750_pt1 | contig 11345 bp, 4 predicted proteins | sample Ectturendosymbi2_FD_15233 | JGI IMG/M metagenome (IMG submission 15233)
CTGGGTCGCAACCGGTCTCTCTCGGTGGAACAGGTGCTCAGATCCGCAAGGATCTGGGCGTGGCAGAGAAAGTATAAACCCAGCTAAAATGAAACTTTGCCCGGGTTGTCATAACCCTTTCGCATCTGGCAAGCTCTACAAATGTTTGCAGAAGTAACCTGATACCGAAGAAATACCCAATGACAAGACGTTTTGTAACAACACATCACAGTGTATACTTGGAGCCAACCCTTTTCGCGTGTCTGGGCAAAGCTTGATTTAGTTTTATGGGTTAGCAAGGTCAATTTTGATAAGCCCGTGTCCACCTAACTTTCGAACTTTCGCATCAATTCTTCTGAAAGTAGTAATGGGTGGCGATGAGTCTCCAGTAGTGATTTGACCGAAACTGAGTAGTCGCCACACACTTTGAGCCTAGCGTTGGTTTCTCCGGATAGTGAGGCTTTGCGTACAGGCAACACCAAGTTCCCCAAGACTTAACGGGGACCGGCATTCAAATTCCTCCATTTCCAGTGTTATAAGCGTGGCTGAGATCCTCTTGTAAGCTGATCGGTGCTGCTGTCGGTTTGCAGAATGGAGGCTTAGCATCTGCGTAACTTCTGATTCGAAGTCCCTGAGACACCCCATCTCTGGCTGGGCAACTCTGGAAAACTTTCACGAAGTTTTTGACATGAATTCTGAAGTGAAACATCCTGATCCATAGTCAGTGCTTGCACTGGAGAGTGACCATCTCTTTCGAGATAAAGCGTAAGTCCAATGAAATCCCATCTGCTTCATCGCACTACGACCAAGTTGGTTGAGTCCAGGAATAGTTGTAACCACGAAGGTGACGTCAAATGTTTTTCTAACTTCGGGAACAACATTTATGCAGTAAAACATCCTTGAATGGGCATATAGTGCGACGACGCTGACTGGTGGGTGAAGTGTGGTTATCGAAGACTTGGTTTTCTTTTTTCTCCCACGTAGATGCGGACGGAAAACTTCCGCCAGCCGTTGTGTGTCCAGTTCAAGGGTGGAAACTTTGTCGTTCATTTGAATTGGAACCTCTATTTTTGGAACTTTGGCAGCAACGTCAAAGTAATGCTGCTCTTTAGGCAGACCAACTGCAAATTACATTTTTACAGAAATTTCAACCTGTACTCTTGAATCTACAATACCTGGCAAGGTGACCTTTTCTACCACAATGGTAACAGGCCGCTATATCGTTTTTATTAACGACTTTAGATGCAGAAGATTTGCTTGGCAACTTGTGGGATCTACACACCTTGTGTAATAACTCTGGCTTCATTCCGAATACGGTTTCCTTTGCTGCTCAGCAGCGTTTTCAATTTCCATTGTAATCTGGATTGCGTAAGAAAACGACAGTTCGTTACTTTTGATTTTAAAAAAAGCCTTCAGGACAGCTTCATTACTGACTTAACAAATAAAACGTGTCTGAAGAACTTCATCTGGGAAAGGGGGTCCCAACCTGGGGTACATCAACCACATAGGACACATATTCCTATCTGAGGGGGTACATTGAAGGTTAGCAATGAAAGGGAAAATATATACAGCAGAATTGGTCTAATTCGTCACCTCAAGGTGATTAGGAAAAAGTGACGAATTATGCAAACAGGTGACAACTTTATCATAGTAACTCATATACATAGTGCTTTTATTTGCAGTAAAATACAATTTTATGACGTTATGATTGAATACAACAATTAATTCCTCTACTCAATCTGAGACTCCATTTAATCCAACACCTTTAAATCTTTAACAAACTTTTAAAGAAGTTCCGAGTTCTTTCAATGGGGAATCGGGTCGCGCTCCGCACCTCATGCATAAATTTGATAAACAAATTGCGAGGTGCAGTAATTCTCAGATAAAGATCATTTGATTTGTTTGAATTCCCACACGCACTAGCTGCTTCAAAATCCAAAGTGAAACTGAAAATGACGTATTAGCCGAACAAAACGCTTCTGAGGGATAGAAAGAGGTGACGAGTTAGACAATGGTGAATTAGACGAACAGAAATGTATACAAAAAAAAGGTTTCTGCCGGGACTGACGAAAAAGTAACGAATTGAGGAATTACACGATGACGAATTAGACAAGTGCAACTATATATATAAAATATATATTTCGAAATATTGATGCATTTATCAGTTAAAATACAGCAAAATCCAGACAAAATTCATGCTTTGGGTCTCAAATGAATGTGGTCTTAATTGAACGTGATTTCAATTGAACATGGTTTAAAAGGAATGTGTTTGAAATGATCACGGTAGAAGTGATCAGTCACAAGTTAATGGCCTTAAATAAACATGGTCTGAGATTTTCAGGTCTCAACTGAATGTGCTTACAAATGAACGTAGTGTGAATTGATCCCAGTTTCAAATGATGAGGTTGAAAATAAACATGGTCTCCAATAGTCTCAAACGATCAGGCCTCAAAACAAGTGTAGTATCACAACGTGCATGGTCTCAAAACGTGCGTGGTCATTGTGTGAGGTCTAAAAATGAGCATGGTCTCAAAACGTGCATCAAGGTGTGCGCAGCCTACAGGTTGTGCGCGATCTCAACTGTTTGCACAGGATGCCAGATAAGTAATCAATGGGTAGTGAATCTCTGCGTGAATTATTCTGTGTTTCACTTGAGATCTGNGTAGAGTGCTTTCAGGAGGCATGCCATTCTGGTAAGACGTCAAGCTATCCAAAATTAGCAATTCGTTGGAAACCTGTTCAGTGTGACGAATGTGACAAGTAGTGGTGATTCTCATCAGTGTGCAGGTATGGAAACTCATCTGATGTTGGAAAATGGGTTGTAATCAAAATCTCTCAAAGTGATGTTGGTGCATACACATTGGTGACACGACTACAAAGCTGAATTTCTTATTTTCCACGAAATTTGAAAATGATGGTTTGCAATATTTGTTACTGAGGAGTAACCTCAAAGTCATGTCAAGCGAATGAATACGACTGGAAGTTCAAAATTATGTTTTGGTTTAGCCCTTTCTATCTCTGTTGATGCTTGTCTGAATTGCACTGTGATTAAATTATGCTGAAATAAATCAGTGCTGAAATCATTGACTGCATTATCCTAGGCCGCTGAAATATAGGTATGTGCCACTGTGCCTCCGCCAGCCTGGAGTTATCAAGTTCTTATATGGTTGATGTGGAACGTAGTGCTGTGCGTTCTTGTCAAAGTATTGTAGATTAATAAAGGAACTATTGGCATTGCATTGAATCCAAATCACATAGGCCATCACAGTTAAACCATTGGAGTATGTACCTGTCTTCTGTTGATACTATGTCCAGCTATCATCGTTGCAGATACTTTTAAATTTCGTTAATCTTTATAGCGTGCTTCAGTAGCACTTGGATATAACAGACCTACCTATGGAAATACCCTGACTTGAACTAATCGTTATGTTGTGATGACAAGAGAAAAGTTCTTTTCCATTAAACTTTTTATGCATTTAAGACTACCTTGTAATGAAATTCGGCCACAACGTGGGAACTTCACTTATTTCTGACCGATATTTTGGTCGAAAATAAGTTAAGCTTTAAGTGGAAAAGTGTTTCTTCTGTGATTTGCATGATACCGTTTCAATCTTGTCATAGTGAGGGCGAGGGGAGTTGTGACACTTACGTCATTAAGTCTGTTTTTACTACTTTTTAGAAGTGTGGAATGACACAAAAACCTTTCCCTTGAGTAGACCCAGTGACTTCTATCCTGTGTTCCTAGATTCCTGTTGATCTTTGATGGTACAGCAGAGAGTGTCCAGTTTGGCCTTTTCAGATAATGACACTGGTCAAGGGTGTGCTGTCTAGATCAGGGGTTTCCAATCTTTCTCATACCATGTACCCCTTCAGCATTTAAACAGATTAGTAGTACACCTTTAGCATTTCAACAGGTGAATGTGTACCCCTAAAATTTCTTACGGCAAAATATTTTATCATGATTATTCATAGATATATTTAACAATAAGCATATAAGGATCAATGATGTATGTATAATTATTTGGAAATAAATGATATGTAAATATATATATTTTTTCTATTGTTAACCTTAAATATACCCCTTCGAATAGGCAAATGTACCCATGAGGGTACATATGCCCCAGGTTGGGAACGCCTGGTCTAGATGATCTGCAGCCCTCTCTGAAACATTTAATGCAGATGATTTCGGCAATTTTTGTCTAATTTTCACCGACTAAGAAATCACAAGCAGTTTAAATATTTCACATAAATTCTTGAAGTGATTTCATTATCATTCATGATAATAAAATTGGGGTAGCCTTTACGAGCGACAGAAAACAGAAGGAAGTTGATCTAACAGATGGAATGCAAAGAGTGCTATGCGAGCTTAATTGTTGTTGGGTTTTCAGTTCTTACATTGATTTTTGTTCCAATCTTTACGGTCTCAAATTTTGCATGATTGATGAGAGACTGCTATCTCATGTACAACCAGCAGAGATGATAGTTTTGCGAGAGTTCACACTGTGACACTTTGCAACAAAGTGTGCAGTAGTGGTGTAAACTATAAAATGGTTAATATCAAGCCATTTCTCCAAGTAACAAGGTACTGCTATGAGGATTTGGGCATTTGACAAGAATGTTTTGAAAGGATCTAGCAAGGCCAGTCATGGTGGCTAAACCCACCTACAGAGAAGTAACCCAGAGATCGCCCAAGGACCAGGTGGGCTTGGTGACCTTACATCTCTGACCTAGTTTGGTTGAGCTTTGTTGTGGGGCCAGCAGAACTATCATACTGTAAGTTGCTGGAAACCGTAAGGTGTTTTAGGATTATTAGGACTTTTGTCCCGACTGCCCTCAAAAGAGGAAAAGTGTTTTTGAAAATGATTGAAGGTATGGGTGATTCAACCAGCGTACCTACAACTTACTTGTACTGCATATCAGTGATGTAGTCTCAAGACCTATTTTTGTGAGTCTCAGCATCGAAGGTTTCAGATCTCACCTTGATCTCGAAACCTACGGGTCACGATCTCAAGCCTATTGTCTTCAGGCTTCGAATACTCCCATAATATGAATTATTGAAGCATTTATAATTCCACATGTATTATTTTGTCCGCTGTATCTGAAGGTAAGGAAAAACCAAAAAAAGAATGGAAAATACCAGAAATTCGAAAACAATTCAGCAGGCAAGAGGTGACGACTAGGGCAAGTTTTTGTTGCAGTAAAAAAGTGAGAAAGTTGGATTTATTTTCTCCGAATGTTGCATTTATGCGCAGTAAAAAAGTGGGAAGGTTTCATTTATTTTCAACGAAAGTTGCATTTATGCGCAAACACTGCAAACGATAGTAATTTACTCAAGCGATTTGTTTACATAAATGCTAAATATTTCTCAACATTTTTTTGGAAGAAATGGTGTCTTTGGCTGGTCTTGTAAAACTTCTACCTTGCAAACCAACTGTTTTGTCATAGAAAACATTGAGACGCAGCTAATTCCTCATATAGCTCTTTTTCATGCAATCAAAGAGAGTAGAACAACTGAAATAGGTTTGTAGCATTTTTGTACTACTCTTTTTCATTTTGCGCAACACTTGATAAAAATTGCAGTAAAAGTTGCACGTAAAAATCGAAAAAGTTGCAATATAAAATTCCTGGAAACAACCCAAAACATTGGACTACATATTGTGAGTATTTAGGAAGCTGTAAAAAAAGTTGCAAAAACTTGCCCTAGTGATGACATTTTTTCACATTTTCCAGAAAATGTTGACAAATGTTCAAGTCTCGGTTTCGAATTCTAACCAATTCTCTCGATCTTGGCGATTTTCGTCTTGGCTAAATCACTGCTGCATGAATAGATAACGTGTACCTCAGTTACGTTGCAATAACTTTTGTTTTAGAATGTGGTACCGTGGCTGGCATTGTATTAGAATTATATTTTCATTTATTGAAAGTTGTGTTGAATGTGCAAAACGCATGCACGTCTCCCCACACAAATTTGAAACAATGATGTTTTTTTTCGAAGTGAGTAACACTAGGTTTCATATTGCAGTAAAAGTGATGTCTGGAATTGAATCATCCTCCTGTACTTCTTCTGTGGACGTGTTTCATCAAACCAATGCGCAGAAAAAGCAACAGTTCGTGGTCTTCACATCTGCATATGGAAAATCAACATTTTCAGACAGAATTCGCACGCACACTGCTGAAAATAGACAAATTCAACCAAGTCAAGGTGATAGTCAAATGAGGTTTCCTAGTCAGAATCATCTATTCACAAAACCTGCACCATTCTCGTACAATGCGTCTAACAGTGTTGCGAATGCACAACAACATCTGCCTTTCACCGGAGATGTTGTGGCTTCGAACGTTTCGCAACCCAAAGCTACAGAGCAATCCAACCCCGTTTTTAATCTTAATCAAAATGTTGTCCAGTACAACTTTAACGTCAATACAATGGTTTCCGCTCATCAATCAGTCATGCAACAACAGCAACTTCAACAAGTGATGGGTGACATTAGCATGGAAAACCAGACTACTGCTCATCCCGCACCATTTGCCACTTTTAACCAGAGTGTTACATCCAACCCAACCTGTTATCCTTTCAGTGAAGGCAAAGCAACACATTTATCTCGAACTTCGCAAAGTAGTGCTTGTGCTCCTATTCCACAAATGCTATCGGTATCCAGAATCCGAAATCTTGGTAATCACTCACCATCAAATGCACAGAAGGAAAGCAGATTTGTGCCGATTTCTCAGTGGATTAATGGTAGCAATGTTAGTTCCTCAAATGTGTCAAATATGAGTAATGCCACTAGGCCATGTGCAAACAACACTTCCAAACCATTATTTATAACAGGCAAAGTGGTGCATGTAATGAAGCCACAGATGATCGTGTTACAACGTCCACATGGCAAATCTATACCTGCTGCAGTTGATCCACGAACTACTGCAAACGCTCAAACTCAGGAACGAATTTGTCTAATCACTACTGATCAGTCTTGTAATAAATCTGTACTATGCAACGTACGTGGTATACCCATGACTTGCCAAAACTTTACTGTTGGTTCACATAAACCAAAACGTACAAGGAATTCATTTCCACCTCAGCAGNCAACTGGCATTGCTGTTACACCTTCATTCCCTGACGTTTTGATTAACAGTTCATCAGTTACACAAGAACAAAGGACTGTTCCCAGAACCGAATCGGGGATTGTCACTGGTAGTCAAATATACCCTATTGTCAGCAGTGAGGAACCATTTGTTTCTCATGGCATCCCGAAGTTCACTTTTGCCGGTGTGTTTACTGATGCTGTTGAGGTCAGCCAGGCTTGTGCCAACAAAGAAGTATCTTTTGCAGTTGCAAGTAACGTCCAACCAAATCTGACTACGTCAGTTGATTCTTCCGATTTAAAAATTATTGAGTGTTATTCCATATCAACATCATCCAATTCAAAAAATCCAAATCCTCGAAATTCAATTTGCAGTGATTCAGTGGGGACTCAATCAAATACACAGTCATTTCAGGCACCCGCTGCAACAGATTGCAGAACGCCGAATACACTACTGAACGAGCTTTTGGGTAAACCATCTTTGAAAGAACATCAAAGTCGAGAAAATATTTCTGTGAAACCACTTAATACCAATAATGGACTTCTAGGCAATACCGAACCTGGAACAAATGTTTGTTTAAATGCTTCAACAGCGATTAATGATTGCAATTATTCCATACCTGCCACGAAGTTGAATGAAAGAAACACTGTACCAAGCGCTAAAGCTTTTGAAAATGCGTCTGTAACGAAACTTACACAAGTGGAGATTGATGAAAAACTGGCGGCTTGTAATATACCACAAGCACAAATTGACAAAATAATTAAATTGGCCCAAGAACGCTTCCGGCCATGTTTAAAATCAAAAGAATTGGATGTTGTGAAACAAAGTGAAAGAGCAAATAAGAAGTATTCAATAAACAGGAATGCCTTCGACAATTTTCAACCAGTGCATGTCAAGTCTGAACAAAATGAAGAACCTGAAGTGACGCAGTCTAGTTTAATGATTTCCAAAAGGATTGGTATGACAAAACAAGAAACAAATGTTCAGTGTTTGGATAAACGCACTGCAAAAATGGGAGACGAATCACATTCGACTGTTCACAACGTCAGCATTGATGAAGAATCGTTGATTCGCAAAGAAGTGTTCGATCTCCTCAATGCTCCTTCGAACGTAAGTTCAATGCGAAGCCGAGCTTCACACCATAGAATGGAACGGATACAGCGCAGAAAGCAACAACTGGCTGCTTGCACAAATACGGATGATCGTGAAGACTTGCCATGCTTGGTTTCTGAAAGTATTGCAAATAAAAAAATTAATGATACTGGTCAACAGACACTTGAAGGAGACAAATTTAGAGAAGAATCATGCGACATCTTTCAGCTTTCCCCAAGAAATTCGTTTGGCAAAAGCAAGATCAAGAAGCACTCAGTGCATTTGCGAATGCTATCCAGTCACAAGAGGCCAAGGGTAGACTTGGTGTACCGGCAAAACTTAAAGAATGTGAGAAAACGAGCCTCGGCGCCTGTGTTTGCTGTGCCACATCGCATGTTGGAACAAACAGTTGCACAGTTACCTTTAGACATTGGCGCACTGCTGCTCTGCAAGCCTTGTTATGTAAACCTGGTAGACATTTTTGGTAACTCTTTGCCTGCAGAAACCATTACTCAACAAAGCATAGCTTGACTTTTTCGAATGCTAGAACATATTTGGGTTTAAAAGTACTTCCATAGTGATTTTTCATGTATGAATTTATGGTGCAATATTTCCAACGTTTTTTTTCATCAAATGTATGGTTGTGTGAGAAATCATGTCAATGAAGATGGCCAAATATTTGAATAAGATCTTTGATTTATTTTTAGATTAAACACAAGTGGCAACAATAATCCAACGAAAACAGTATTTTTTCAGCTGAATGCTAGACAACATTGTAATTAGGTTTCTGAAGTTATGCGGAAAGTTCCGTGCAGATAAAACACAGGTGTGAATTCGTCACGTTTCACGAATTTACCTCATGTTTGAGTCGTTTTTCTTACTTCATACGAGCTGGACTTTTTTAGACAGAATTTTACAATAATGTTTGTGCTTGCAGTAAGCATTGCAATCTGTGTTTTGTTTTGAGTATTTTGAAAAAATGTGTGTGCTACCTCCTACATGTATTGTGCGTAGAAGTTTTGAGGCAACCAGCCATGTCAATAGGTTAAATAGCGTCCACTTCAAATGAGAAAGTATTAGTAATCCTAAACGCAATATTTTGGAGAACAAGAATATTATGTGTGCCAAACGAGTAAAAAAAAGTCGTGCAAACTGTGTATCATTTTTTATCTGTTGGTGTCTCAAACACAGATTGCGATGGTGGCCATCAATCTTGGTCAACCATAACGTATGTATGGTAGAGGACTGGCGCCTATTGTGCATATACTTTGTTGCTAGATGTCTTTTTTTGGTTATTTGAAAGCTATTAAAGTTAACTTATCAATTGCCACAGACAAGTATTACGATACATTTTGCGCATATTACTGTCGGGAGTGTCATTTAGTAGCTCCCATGAGTTTGCAAAGGTTAGACCAAATAATATTGCAGTGAAATAATAAATTGAGGTTGTCGATTTGACTCATGATCGTCATTTAAAGGCACATTTTCGTAGGGGCTTTGGACTACAGCAAATGCGGTCATTATCAACCTTAGCACGTCATATGCCTCCTTTGCGAGTACTGATGCGCTATACCATCGGCTGTTTCTTGGAACGATGTTAATTCAAATCATTAGTGATTTCTCAGATATTCTATCAAATTGAAATGGAATATCTGATAAAGCAGCAAATAAACTTCACACTCATTCATTTTGTAAAAAGAGCTCTTTGAGTTTGTTTTGATTTCAACAGTTCTTCAGTGGTTAGAGGAGTTACATTTGTTACTAACAACAGCAGAGAATTCTTCAAATTTGAATCAGTAAGGTGCGACCTCGTTTTGTTTTCAATCAATATCATGGACGAAAACGCTAGTTCACATGTTAGCGTCGTTCCAAAACAACGTATAACTCTGAGCGATGTTTTTATTTCTGAGAAATTTAAACAGGGTAAGGGTCGCCAGAAACAAATTTCAGAGGCTGAAAAAAACTCATCAAATGTTGTTTTCAATACTGAATTTGGTTTCAAGTCAATGAGGTCCAATTGTATGTCACTTTGCATTTTGATTATCTTCAGTGCACTAAGTAAGAAAAGCATTATTAATCGGAAAATGCAGTCTTTAACAAAATCACAAAAGTGCAATTCAAAAGACTCTTGCAATAACTATCTTCAGTGAATTAACAACAGTACATTCAACCTAATCCTTTAAATGCAACTGCAAGATGAACAGTTACTTCATCTTGAATGTAATAATATCATTGTCTTCTGACAGTTTACTTTCGAAAAATGCAGTTCTCGAAACTTGATTTATTCAAAACATACGTAAACCGCCTTACGACAGAGTATTTTCGCAGGAACCACCTTTTCAATAGTGTGTTAGATCGATACAAAGTGTGAACAGAATGTGACGATTGCACAAGCAAATAATTGACGAAAGCACTTTGCACTGAACATTAACTAATTATTCATGTAATCAATCTTAATGCTTTTGCATGGCAATGATGAGCTCCACCTTTGCAGACTCTTCCCTTTTCAATCAGCTGTGCGATCGTTTACCGGTAAATCGATACGCGTTCGGTCAACGTTGCCTTGGAAACCACTCGCGCGCTACAAACCCGTCCCGGATTTCGCAGTGAATATTAATACCAACTAAAATCGAAAGACGTGATGTTGGGATATAAATGGGACTCGTCCTCAACCTGTTAGATTGAGAATCGCAATTCTTCCAGGAGAAAGCTATATGGATCTCTTGGTGGTCAAGTAAACCAAAACATATTCCAGTGGTTGATGTATAATAGGTTGAGTTCAACCCTTTATGTCCCGTGTGTGCCACTTTTCTTGTAAAACTTTGCAATCCTATAGCTCGCCAGGCGATTGAGCTAGAGAGCTGTTGAAACCCTCTACGGATTCAGAGAAGTCTTGTAGTCAAAATCGAAAAAAAACAATTTCGGTTTCGGTGGGGGGTTTCTGGAAGTAACGTCACAAAAAGGATATGTTTTGGAAAAACAGGCCACCTTTGGCCGGCACTGGGCCCCAACCCATTGACCCATTCTTTAGGCTCAAAGTTTTGTTGAAAACTAGGTGACAATCCGTGTCTACAGAGCCCTTGATTGACTTGCTAGCACATCTGTGGCCAAAAACCCAGTTTTGGGCCTAATTCCTAACTTTTCAGAAAAAGCATAATTTGCCCTTTCAGGCCAAACTTTGGCCGGCCATAACT
>JGI24022J15233_10008751_pt1 | contig 11343 bp, 6 predicted proteins | sample Ectturendosymbi2_FD_15233 | JGI IMG/M metagenome (IMG submission 15233)
CCTTCCTCAATGCCCTGGCGTCCTTGCACTAATTTGTGTTTTTTCTAGCTGAATATTAATTATCGCCAAATAAAATCAACTCAACTCAACTCACCAGTGTCTTACTGTATCTGGCACTTTTATGTGTTCTTGCCGTTTTGTTTTGCCTGCCTTCATTCGTGTCCATTCACTTTGCTCGTTGTCACGACGTAACGAAACAAAAGCATGTGTAGAGGCTCAGGCTGCTGTCCATGGTCATAAAACAAAGGACATGCTGTAGAGTTGAAACCAAGCGATATTCTTCTCAACTCTCTTAATTTGGAATTAGCAAATAATTTTTTTCGTGCGGCGTCTTTTCAGCAGTTTTTGCTTTAGAATACTTAATTCAGGAGGCATACAGCGGGGATGTGGTTACTGGACGTTTACCTACGCGAACAAAAAATCTACCCAACACCAGTAAATGAAAACAGCTGAAATGCGACATTGCTGTGTCTCAGTCACACAACGTTCAAGGACATTTGTGGTAGGTGCAAAAACGAAATAGGCAAGAGGTTTACTGCTTGCTTCTTTCAAACGCGGTTGTGCTAAATTGCGATTTGCTTGGCTTACCTCTGAATCTTCTTTGTTTAGGAGATCTTTTAGATGCCGAATGTATTGCGAAGCCAGTTGGAGAACAGTTTTCTTTGAAAGTTTCGCGCTTTCAGGCAAATTGGGTATCTTTTGTCGAAGCTCTTGAAAAGCCCTACCTATTGACAAATTTCTTTCGCGTTTTCTTATGTTTGTCTTCGAACGACTACCACAGTTGCCTGGACTACAGAACGTTGAGGTCATAGCAAGTTGTTCTTTCACATAAAAGTCTTTGCAAGCGCCACTAGTTCTGCAGGATGATTGTTCGACCGTTCTCTTGTCGCTGAACAACTGTTCATCAAGTTCAGCCGGTGGAGCCAGTTGGAGCGTTCGAAGCGGGCGTTGCTGGATGTAACTTTGCGTTGTTCTTGTTGCAGTTGAGTTAAACCTTGGGAGCGCGGCGTTTGTCAGGTGTCCTTGCTGCGCAATGAAGCAGGCGTTTTCCTTTGGTCGTTCCCAACCCACAAACGCTTCACGATTATAGCATGAGGAATATGATTGACCAAGAACGTTGTTACCTCTCCCGCCTTGCACTGTTGCAAAATGCCAATCGTTGGGGCGGGCTGAGGTCAGATGAACGTTGTGGTATTGCAAACTTTCGGAGAAATTTTCCGTACTGCAATCTTCAAAATACGAGTGGTTTTCTCTGTCGAACATTTTTGTACAGTGAATAATGTGAACGACCGAGGACCAATAGGCGATCGACAGGAAAATAAAAAATGCTGAACCACGACAATAACAACAAGAGATAGCTCTTCACTGTTTTATTCAAAACTCTTCCGAAGTTTATGAAGCTTTAGAAACCACTGCAATAGGATATTACAGGCCAACTATAATTAACATCACTTCACCAGCTCAAAACGTCTGTTGACTGCTGTACGGACGGCGCACCTGCCAAAATCAAGAATAGATTATACAGTATGTTAGTGGGTAACTACCCCCATTGGCCTAATACCCTCAACTCCCAGCAGTTGAAAGTTGGAAGTACAGTGTGTCCTCTAACACCAAAAAATTTGAAAACTCTTTCTGGCAAGGTGTTTGATAAACGCTCATACCGAAAGTAGTGTTTTTGTTTATCTCGTACGTCACGTCATGAGGTGTGAAATACTTCGTACACAGAGCAACACAATGGTGGAGTAACTAGTTCTAAAAGCACTTAAATTACGGCCAAAGCAATAGATGTAAACGACATTTTTGTAGACGTTTCGGTTACTGCTGCAACCATTATCAGTACATTTGCAATTGCCGAGACGTCTACAAAAAATGTCGTTTACATCTACTGCTTTGGCCGCTTTTTTTATTATCAGGCTATTTAGCACTTCTACTCTCCGTGCACTTAAATTACCTTCAGAAAGTTAAAAACTTGGCAGCATCACTGAACTTTTCTAGTGCACATCTTAAAAGTAAGTTGCAATTCTTTTGACAGGTGTGCAACAAATAATTTAATTGTTTAATACTCATAGTTGCGATCCTCCGCAGGCTTCAAAGTAATCTTAGAAATTCCATTAAAGACTCTTGCATTTGCATGGAAAATAGTTCTACTAACTTTATTGATTTACTGCTCAATGGCATGTCAGCTGCGCTGCAGCATTGCTTTGTAAACATCACCACACATATAAAAGCAATTTCGGATAAAATGATACACTACAGTATTTCTTCCCGCAAGCAATCGCCAGTAACCACGTCATAACAAGCTCTTCCCTATTTCACAAAAAAAATTAACTACAAATCCACTTTCTTTACTTTATTTTAGTCGTTCAACGGATCGCAGATAAGTCCAAAAACCAAAGGTTTCACTCTCCCCTAACTCTCGCTCCGCAGCAATTACGATCTAGCTTGAAAGCATCAAACTACTGCGCCGCATTGCAGATGCGCAATTAGATTTAATTTTTGTCGCAATAACTTATATCGCTTTGATGCACAAATACAGAATTCTGCAAAATACGCTAGCTTCGCCAACACCATGGCAAACGAAAATTTCACCACTTTCTCCTCGATCAACTAAAGCTGTCTAATCTGAACAAGCAGGTGAACGACTAAGTTTAAACCTATCTTGTGTTGTCGTTGCACACGACTGCAAGTGGTATGCTGCAAATTCAGATCTGGCAGACGGCGGGGATGATCACATTGCTCTTTTGCGAAGCAAATTTGACGACTGTGGCTTGAAAGGCTCGTCGACCTAAAATCTCCTGTAAGTTGTTTTGCAACAGAACGGACTTGGGTGAAAAATGCTTGCATTGAGACTAATCAGACGAGCGGCCAGTGCGCAGATGTTTGGCAAACGTCGCGCGCTTCTATTTGCTGAAGTTCTAGTGTTGGTGCAAAGTATTATCAATGAAAAACAATCCGAAACAAATAAAGCGCAGACGGTGCTTCTTCTCTGGCGCGAGCGCAGCAAGGTGCACAGGCACGCGTTGCATCTGCCTTGCTTCAAGATTGCACTTGCTCTTCAAAAACGCTTGGTACCGAGCAGACCTATCCGAACACAGAATGGCAAATTATGAAAAATCTTTCCTGTTCACAGTTATCTTGCACCAAACACTTCAAGTCCACCGTCGAAATAAACGGAAAACGCATCTTTCTATTTATTCAAGAAATACATTAAACATTGACCATTTCAAACATATGAAGACTATCTTTAATAGTTTGATATGTTTTTCCAGTTTTTCCATGCGGGCATCGAATTCACTGAAAGGGCAGGGCTTGATTCTGCATCACAAAGCCAAAAATCATTCACGTGGACTTCTTGTTGAATGTGTCCGAGTATACCAAGCACCCCCTGCGCCTTTACTAGTTCATCGTTTTCTGACACCAAGAGCAACAATTGATAAAGGCACCTCTGTTCTTCACCCCTGGTCAACTCAGTGGTCCCACCTCCCTGTGACAGAGCGTAATGCTTGGCTTACCATTTTGATGCGCACGGCAAACAGTAAGTAAAGAAATCAACTGCTCAAAATTCGAAAACGGGCCCGGTCACTATATTTACTTTTGTTACACTTTTTTGAAGAACGGAGTAATAACGTTTCAGCAGAACTATGTCTGAGACTTTGCGTAATTTCAGCGTAAACCTCGCATTGCTGCTCTTGTCGACAGTGAGATGAAATTTTATAAGCTGCATGAAATTTTTTAGAAAACTCTTTCCGATAAAATCTGGAAACAGCCAAAAGCAAGATAAAAAATTTTTCATTTCTTTTCGACTACTTTTGCCTTGTTTTGGTGAGACCATATTCATTGTGACTGTCACCGGCTTTTACAACAGTAGTAACATATATACCGGATTATTAATTTTACTACAATATTTTTTGTAACTTTTAAACACTCCACTTTATAAAAAAGATAAAGTGACTCCGACTCGCGCTGACTTAGCCCTGATCACCAGAAGGCGTCCAATTCACTTGTGGAGAATATTCAAGCAAATATTACACCAGGACTTGACTCCAGAAGTTACTGTGTTTTTTAATTTTTATTTTTAAATCGCTGTTTTACAACAACTTATTGTCTGCGACTTTTTTAATTATAACGGTATGATGTCAAAAGACTGATGTCATGCTAGAAATATCTTGTGTTTTGTCAGTGAATGTCTGTCGACGTCATACTTGCAGCATACGATTTCAGAAAAAAAACGAGATATTGTTAGCCGCTACAATAGTGCAGTCTACATTTACCAATGAAACAGAGAAACGTAGTGTTATTAATGTGTGCATAGATATACTGCATGGTTAGGACGGCTAGACCATCTTCAGAACGTGATTTTATGCCCCATCAATCACAAACATCTCATAATATTATACTACATACTTAACCCCAAATTTTTTACTGTTTGTGGCAAACTTTGATGGCCGTAAACTGCAAAGAAAAAATAATAAAACTGATGCAAACCTGCGATGAAGTCAAAACTGCAGGATGTCAGTTGTGATAGACTGATAGTAACGTGTAAGGCTATTGAAAAAAGTTTCCCTTGAGTCTTGCCGTAGATTTTGTCAGGTTTACAAGTAAATAAATATTTGAAGGTTTCCTATAAGCAGGTCTTTGTTAAGTCGGATGTTTACTCCTCATCACAGTAGTGGTCAAACCCATGTCTTTGAGACCTGGGCATCACATCAGTGAAGTGAACATGGCAGAATGTAGACGCCAAGAATCTTGGCGCCACATAAGACTAGGTCGCATCTAAGCAGAAATCCACGCGATCGAGCAGCAGTTTCCGTTTTCAGTTGTTCAACGTAGTGGCACCTGTTGCGTCACAAGCCGGATGGATGGATGGAAAAGCACTTGATTTTGTTTCAGTATTTTCTGTTTTTCGAATCAGTCCAACTGTTTTTTGTTATTGGAATTTTTATACTGATAACAGCAATGAAACGCAATGAAAGACTAACAGATCAAAAATAGATTGGATGTGATTTTCGTGAAACATGAGTTTTTGATGGCAGCGCAACTGATCAGACACGTCACCCTATCAGCAATCGATGGGGGTCATAGTCGGTTATTTTTTAAAGCAGATGTTTTAGCCAGGAAAAAAATGTAGCATGACAACTTAATTTAGAGATGCAGTTAATTTTTTTACTTTGCATCTGAAGCATTACACCGTGCCTTCTTCTAATCATCTTGAAATTGTCCGCAATCCTCAAACATTTATTTAGCCAAGAGGCTAAACTGAAGAAATCATTTCATTCAGAGAAGCGAATAGTTTGATAGCGCGCCTTGGGCTGCAATAATTCCTCCATGCAGCATGCTTTTACAGTACCGAAATCCATCAATGTTTTATAATAACTATACATATGTATATGAACCAATTTACAATTACACAAAAGGCAAGGCGCTACTGGCGATTATCGCACGATTGTCACGCAACTTGGACAATTGGCAACCATGTAAGGAAGGGGAGTGAACTCATGAAAAGTTGTAAAGCTTTTTTCAGTATGCAGGCACGGCTTCGAAATGAGAATTTTTATCGCTGACTCTTTGTTAAGCCATTTTCCCCAGGCACTGCACACAACAACATTGCAAACAGCATAAAATGACAACTCCAAAAATAAGAAATTGCTAAAGACTTATTTTGCATAATTTCCGTAACAATAACAAATGATGTGGCTACGGATGACTTTGTATTTGAAGCAGATGTTATGATTAGAGCTCCAATGGACTGTGCCACATTGGCTTCTAAATTGACGTTAAAGGAAGGTGCTCTAAGCCAGGGGTGGGGAACCTGCGACCCATGTGATCATTTGTCATGGCCCGCATCACAATTTTAGTTGCCCAAGTCATAGTATGACATCACCTCAGAATGAAGCTCCTTGATAAGCAGGTACAGTACTTGGATAGTAAATTATGAGAAGTCCCTTTTCCTCATAGTTAGATGAATGTAGAATAAAATTAATTGATTTTGCGGCCCGCCAGCGATAATGCACAATTCATGTGGCCCGTGATAGTAAGCGCTCCCCACACCTGCTCTAAGCAAACGTCAAACTTTGGTAAGAAGCGATTCAGCTTCCAAGTCTTCTTCAGTATGCCACAGTCACTGTTTAGCAACAATACGATTCATTCTAGATATTTACTTGTGATGACTTGTATTGTGACGAGAGACGATTCACTCACAATTATGTGGAACCTTAAAATTTTCATTCCTTTTCCTTCCCCGGCTAATAAAAACTCAGTCTTGCCAAGTAATCAGTCTGACCTGCTACGCATGCTCTCGAAGTATTTCAGCTTTTCATCTGATGCTAATCGCCACCTTATCCTACAGTAAATTTGGATCATTCAGCTGCAACGAGAAGAGTCAGCAAAATCTAAGGCAGTGGATGCTTTTTATTTTGTAAGTACTGAGGGCATTGTCACTGCCATTACTTACAGATAGCTTGCAAACTATCTTGTCCATAAAGTGCATGTGACTAAAATTTAACTAATGTTTTCCCATTAGGACGTCGAATTCCGCAAACAAGTTATTGTGTTTTCCAGAAGCCCGTGATCAGTACAGGTTTAATTACGTGTAGTGCTAAGCAATCTTTATATGCAGCTGAGCGTGGTCAATAAGTTTTGTAATACTGTACTGACGAATATGATTACAGTTTAATTCCTTAGTATATCTGAATGAACTCAAAGCAAAGTCTCATCAGACAACTGAAGCAAAGTAACTTTAAAGTAGCTACAAAGTTTTTACCGAATAAGTCGAACGTAGCCAAAAGATTTTGCGGATTATCAAAAATTCAAACATTTTTTAAACGCGTTGAAAGACTCTAACGTTTACTTTTATCAGATGCATACGTCAATTAGTCGCTCAAGAATTTGACAACAGGATCCACGTCTTACACGCGCTTAAGTTTTGTAGAAAGCCTAATTCCAAAGTCGGTGTCTTTGAGCAAACTCGCTGCTCGGCTTCGATTGAAGGTGTGCTGATGTACATCAGAAGCTTGTAAATATAAAATGTGCAATTGTAATTGCGGCCACGATGATTTTTTGCTCATCTGCAATATGGGCTGCAAGCATACTGCAGATTTTGCTTCGCATCATTGAAATTTTCACAAACAATTGTGCGGGAATCTTTTACAAGAAAATGGTGGCAAGGTGGTAGCTTGGAACGTCCGTAAAAACAAACTTTTAAAACTTTTAAATTCAATTAAAGCAGTCTTTTCATTTGCCAGCTTGATTATCAACTACACTTTTCAGAAAAAAGACTCTAGACAAATGCAGGTTTTATAGATTATGCTTAAAAACAAGGGGCTTTAAAAATATTTAAATGTTGAGACTCGGTTGTTGTTTGCCCTCCCCCCCTATTAAAATTTCTGGCTACGTGCTTGTCAACACACTGCAGCATGAAAATAGATCGACCTGGCCCGAAAGTTAAAACGTCATCCACTTCTGGTTCTTATCAAAACCTTAGAAATTTGGAATATTTGTAAGTTTTCTACCAAAAATTCAAAAAATTGGAACAATACATCCACAGAATTTAGAGGAGCTCTAATGTAGCTAGGCTCGAGAAAACTGCTTCATTTTGCCACACTCACAATCTACCGTTGTTTATGAGGTCGTGATATGAACTTGTCAGAGTTTCAAGTTTACCCCTATCAAGCGTAATAACAACTAAATAATTAATTTCTTCTTGCAGCGCCGTATCCATGGAAAGGCTATCGGCGCTTCATATTGCAGCCACGAAGGAATAGTTGAAAATGCACGTAAAGAATAAAACATAATAAAATCAATTGCAACACATAGAGTATTTCACATATTTTACAAGAATCGAACAAGCAAGCCCGTTAACAATCAAGCTCCAGTTTGAAAAAGTGGGTTTTTCAAAGCGTTTTAAAAGTAGAAAGGGAGTCAAGCGGTTTTAGCCTCAAGCGGAAAACCATTCCACTCGTTCGTAGAAAATTTGCTAAAGCAACTGTCGCCGTTCTCGGTGGCGCGCTTGACTGTATTCTTGTCTTTACTGGTTCAAGGCAGTGGAAGTCGTTGAAAACGGGAGGAGTTAGTGACAACTTGACCTTGTAACGACTCCCCCAGGTCTCCCTGTGAGAACGTTCGCTGCAATGTGCTGCAAGTCGTATCCCATAACACACGTAATTAATTTGTGATCTTTGATGTTATTGTATTTCCTCCTGCTGCATTTGTGTTATTTCGTGATTTGAGTCACAAAAATGCATGAATAAATCATATCATACCATGATAATCAGAAAAGTGACTGGAAATCACACACAACATTGTTTTACTACATATGTGTTATGCGGCATGCCTTTGCATAGAGAGGGAGTAATTCAATGCAAGATACAGTTCGAAAAGAATGAGAAGATATTAAATCTTCGAAAGCTCTTGGCTTAATTAATAGAAAAAGTGTGAACTGTGAGATGATCAAGTGATTGAACTGTGAGATGAAAAGGTAACTTTTCTATCTTGATAATCAAGCATAAATGAAATTTCTGAAAACACGTTCATCTTAAAACAACACAGCTCTCAAACAGATTACTTCTGTACTCGATTGAAAGGCTGCTCTTAACGAAGTTTATTCTGAAAGACCTTCAAGGGAAGTTCTACAGCAGTAAACGGGGATATCCGCATGACCTAGAAAATTGGACATGAAAGAGCTCATAAACAATATTACTACTTAGCACCAGGCACGACAGTTTGAACGAAAGTGACGTAGTTTGTTGATTCAGTCCAGTGATAAAACGAGATTAAACCTAATTATAACAATAACAAACCTTCGGCGGATAGAGAGTCAAAAAGTTTTCAGACTTTGGGCAAGCATCAAACTCAACCTTACAAAAGATCGTTTTAGTTTCCGCTTGCCCAGCACACCAAGAGTGGCGACAGATCGTCTGCAACCTAATTTGCCCCAAAAAAACATGTTTCCTAACAAGATTACAGGTCTTGAGAACATCATTGATGGGTTGACGAAAGTAGAGCAACAGTAAATGGGCCAGGCAAGGATGTAAAATTATTTCAAAGTGCTTTGCACAAAGTTTCAATGAATCAATATTCCAATTATCAGTGCAATATTGCAGTACCACAGGAACGCAGGCAGTATGGGATACACTATACGACACACCCATGTAGAAGTAGGAATTATGTGCTTCTAAGCCAGGTCTGGGGAACCTATTTACTATCACGGGCCGCATGAATTGTCCATTATCGCTGGCAGGCCGCAAAATAAATTATGAATTCTACCTTGATCCAGTGCCGGATTGAGGTAGAGCAGGGCCTGTAGCATATCAACAGCGCGGTGCCCCGAGTTCAAAATACATTTCAACAAGTGAACAACTGTTAAATCATAAATTCTGTGAGCATACTGTACATGTGATTACCATTAGCCTACTGAATTTCGTAAATACGAAAAACCTGGTCCTAAATCGCAGCTGGTGGACATTATGACTACATATCTTTTTTACCAAAAACGTATATACGTATCTTATTACCAAATACCAAGAAGGAATACATTACTGTACAGCTCACAAGTACAGTACAGAGACAGTAGATAATGCTTCTAGAATAAACTCGTCAACAAATTTGATCATTGCTATATCTAGAAGAGTGGTTCGTAACTTTTTCTTTAACGCGTCCCCCTTAATTACTTATGCTTTGTTTCAAGCCCCCTTGACATTAAATAAGTTGTAAAAACACATGTATTTTTTGGTAAATTTATTGATCAAAATTTCCATGTTGCAGAGCGCGTAAGGTCTCCAGCCCGCCCGAAAATTTGTTGACGCCCCATTGGCGAGGCTTGTTACCCGGTAAAGAACCACTGATCCAGACAGTGTAATCTCAGTATGAATGTCGAAGTCGATTGTCAAAAGCAGCAACCTACTGCATACGATTGCATTAACCATAGACTTTGCCATAACGAATTTGTTTATGATACTGGTAGTGTCTACTTCACATAGAAGTCCATGCTCCACGGGCGTCGGAAAGATTTTTTCCAGGGAGGGCCGATGGTGGATTGTCCAGGGGTAGAAAAAAATATTTTTGCAGGGGGGCAAAAGTGGCAAAATTTCATTTAAACCACTCGAAACTAAGAAAAGAACCTTTCATTTGATGGGAAAATGTCAAATTGTAAAATACAAGGAAGCCTTGCTCCCCCGGCCCCCCTTCCGACGGCCATGACATGCTCTATACACTTTGGAATTGGGCTGATCAAGTTGTTTTGTTTAATGGTGCTCCTTTGTTAATTCTACCTTCTTAAGTTTAGAAAATGGCCGTTCTCTACTGCAGTTGGTCACCACGAGAGTTAAATAAATGCGCAAATCATTTCCCACACTCGTAAAAGAAAATTCCGAATATGCTACACAATGGCTAATGAATAGATGCCAAATCCAGGGCTACCAATCAGATTTTTTCAACAACCCCAAATAGACTCCTCCCTAAAAACAGGTTTGATCAGAAAATCCCAAGTAGACATAAAATGTGGTGAATCTTTCTACTATTTGCCATGTCTGGGCATTTGTAAGTCACTAAAGGTGCTAGTGAATACATAGTAAAACTTTGCAAATAAACGTTTGTGTCTGTCGGAATTATTATATCCCAGCAACATGGACTTGTTTGCATTTCTGACGGTAATCTGGCAGCATTTTACAATAATTAAATCTTCATTCCGAGTGCTTCTGTACCTAACCTTTGGGCTCTTGATCTTTCAACCTGTTTACCTTAAAAATGCTGTGTGTACCACTTAATATTTTTCTTAGGGCTTGCTTCATTACTATCTAAGTCACTTGAACTCATTGCATCTAGCTAATACTGTATTTACAGATTATGCGGTGTCATTTAACTATTCATCATTTATGCTGAAGACTAAGGTATACTTTGATAAAACAATATAAACAAAGATGAGACTAGAAATGAGAATTATGATCAATCATGTACCCTGTCTTAGGGGCAAAACCCCAGATTTGGCACCACTAGCCAAATCATTTCGGAAGCACCAAAAAGGTAACGTAACTTATATAACAGGTCAATGTGATTATAAATACAATCAAGGATTATCTGGAAATTGCTGCAATTTAGCCTCATTGCACGACGGGTCTCATAATGTTGCAAATAACTGTAAAATATTTTAATTTTCAAATCACAATACTATGATCTAATGCAAAAGCATTCAATTGAAAACCTTCGCTTAATTGCTTCTATGACAAATTTAGCAAAATAGTGACTTCTTGGACTGAAAAAATTCTAAACACATAATGGGGATGGATATTAGGGGGTGCAAACGAGGCGGTCGCCTCGGGCCCACCTTGTTCAAAGATGCCGTGTGCCCCC
>JGI24022J15233_10008752_pt1 | contig 11343 bp, 7 predicted proteins | sample Ectturendosymbi2_FD_15233 | JGI IMG/M metagenome (IMG submission 15233)
TTGTTAATTTGTCAACTTAATGCAAATACCACGGAATGAATTTGCATGCAAATTTCAAGGAACATTGTAAATGGGCCAAAAAGTAATAATTAGATTTTGGTGGGAATCTGGGTTATCGTCTGCGTCCAGAAACCATCTCACCACTTTTTGCAGACCTTTCATCCACTACGCATGTTTAAGATTGTGTTCTGCGATAATTCACTTCATCCGAAACAACTGCATTTATTTTGTCTGCTAAGGCTGATCAGCGCAATCGCTGACCCCATTAGCTACATTTCCAATTTCTGCAGCATAATAGAACTGTTGCACGAATTCAAAAACAGCAGTTGTCAACATAGAAGCATTCAGGCATTTGATAATGTCTCAGCAGGGAAAAAGGAAAACTAAAAGTTTGCTAGAGTTTCATACATAACAAAAAATCGGAAGTTCTCCAGGGTGCTTCAATGAGCATTCTCAATTCCTGTGTAGTTTAGCAAGATCCGATTTTTCAAACCGTAGTGTGCACCATATACAGCCTAGCCGCTGTCTTTCAATGCTCGACCGCTCGTCTTCGACAAGACATCAGCGAGCCTCATTTTGCAGTTGTAAATTGCTCTGACGCATTAATGAGTGTGTTTTACTCCCTTGTTTTAACGCGCAGCTTGATATTTTTGCAATTATGAACTGCTGTGTAGTAGCGTTGTGTTTATTTTCCTCCGATAGTCTAATTTGGAGCGCTAATATTTTGTATTCTGCGCAATGACACATAAAATAAGGGGAGTGGATGTAGAAAAATATGCATAAATGTCAACAAACTTCGCCAAAACGTTGGTTCGGAAACACGAATATGACGTCAAACCGTGACGTCACAAAGGGCGCACACCAAATACAAATGACCATCATATGCCACTGAATGAAATCCACCCATGAAAATTTTCTGCGTACGCCACTGATTGCAATAATCCAACATTAGTAATTTGGCTACAGGAGATCTGATAGGTTGTAACCAAAATCATATAGAAAAACATGATGAAGGTGATTGATCAAACCAAGAATGGATTAAGCACAGGCATAGGGTAATAGATTTCCAAACATCTCCGGAAGTCTGAGAAAATTAGCTTCGTCCTAAGAAAGGATGTATTTGCAGGTAAATAACCAGCGGCAGATTTATGAGCCACCTAATAAATAAAATGACAACATGTTGTCGGTTACAACATCAATGTTATTTTCTAGTGGCTAATGCAAAGTATTGAAGTTATTTGAGTGAAAATATACAGCCATAACCAGTATTGGCAAGCTGTTGGTAGATGTTGATTCTACCCTTACAAACAACATCTATATACTGTCGGTGTCGTAGTCGTTATAAACTTCTCCGACCACATGAATCTGCGTAATGTCAATGTGGAAATGATTTAAATCACTGCAACGAGAGAAAATGCTTAGCAGCATGTCAAGACCAAGCATAGCTCATTACCTCTTAAATATACATGCCCACCGAAGCACAACACATAGAATATAGTATAAAGCATTCAGTTTCACAACCGCTTCTCTAGGAAGTGTCAGGAAGCAGCAACCTTAGGTGGATTCGACATACCTCACGCTTTTCAGCAATCTCTGACAGTTCTGCTGGCAACGCAGCAAGGTTAGATAAGCTGGCAGGAATTGCCTTGCAATCTTTCCTGCGGCTTTCTGGTCAAGTGGTCGAACCATCGCAGTTTGAGATCTCTCTATTCAGAAAAGTGGCTCGACATTCAGGACTTCACGAATTTCAGAGGTGCACATTTCTGTCGCGAAGCATCACCACATCCGCTGCTTCTACTTTAGATAGCACTCTTTTTCAGTCAATCGTGAGGATCGGAACAAAGACCGATTTAAAATTGACAACTTGCGTTGTTTGAAAGGTCCCGTTTTGTGACCACGGAGCGATGACACTCACGCAGAACTGCATTTGCTTTACCAATTTGTGTATCAAACCCCTTGTTCTGCCTTCCGTTACTCGTGAATACCACCTTAAGGTACTTGAACATCTGTAACTGATGCAGATTGCAGCTAGCTTGCAGCATGCAGTGCACAGGCACCAAGCACGGGAGTGTCCCACACCCCCGCAATTCTGGCCGGGAGTACGGCACTCCCGCTATTTTTTAAATTTTTGATTGAGCAGTTCTTTGTTAACAATAACAATAAGTACAAAGGCATTAGTCTGAAATGTACCGGAACGTTTTCGGATAGATGCGGAATAGAAGACTCAAAAATCGCAACGCAGCTTGAATCAGTTCTACGTTGTACTGCAGAGAGAAGCACCATCTCCTCTTTATGTGACTTTTACAAAGACGACGCAAACGAGGAAGAGTTGCACAGCAAAATCCAGCAATTTTTGTCTAGTTCAAACAGTCCCACTCCAAACGCTGTTTCGAAAGTGTCTGTGGAACGCCGAACATCTTCTGTGCTGCTTGTGAGGCAGAGCGTACCTTCAGTGAACTTCATCGCATTAAAAATGATCTCCGATCGACCATGACTAAACGTAGATGGGTTTCTTGTTGTTTACTAAATATTCATTCCACTGTGACAAACGAACTTAATGTTGAAAGACTGATGGATATTTGCATTGGTAGGGCTGCAGTTCGCATAAATACTTTAGTTAATTATGCGATTTCGACTTTGCATGATCCCTGGTTGGTCAGTTGTCAACGTGTTCTTAAAATTTTGAAAAAATTATTGAGTAATCGAATAATTGCGAGTCGCCTGTGAATTTGATATTAATGTGAGAGCGGCTTTGGGATATGTCAACCGATTATTTTACCAATTTAAGCAGATTTTGACGTCATATTTTGTGACGTCAAGGATTCTGCACACCCGTGGAAATTTTCAATTCGGCGCCTATAACACATTGCCTTGGATTTGTGGCGACATAATACTTCGGTCTTTTTCTTTTTAGCGTATGTTTCATTCCAGCGTGATTGCACGCTGCTGAAAACCGATCAAGTGCATGGCCCTGTCCAGATGAAGCAAGCAATACCAAATAGTAAATACCGTAAAAAGTTAACGGTTGATCTTGCAGCTTTAAGCAAACGGTTGACATCCTCGTAGACTCCGCTTGTGACTGTCCAATTCATAGACTACGAAGTGGAGCGGTGACACCTCATACCCTTGCCACAGTCCAACAACCATGGTGAATGGTAATGATTTAACTTCGCCGACACAAACTTCTTAAGCAGGAATGCAATGACTTGACGGACTGAGCGTCAACGCCGTACTCCCACAACACCCCTCGAAGCGTTTAACGAGGGACACGTGTCAAGCGAAATCTCTGATCTATTCTTGTACGTCAGTTATTTCACTTCTCAGGGCAAGCTGTCAAGTTTTTGATGTCTGATGCGAAAATAAAAAAGCTTTTGGTCAGACGTCAGATTGTCCAAAACATGTGACAGTTTGGGAATAGCTAACCGCTGAAAAATATTTGACTTAGTCGTAGACGTCAATTCGTTTTCTTTTTCCAACCCTAACCCAAAAGCTAAGCCCTAACCCTGAATCCCAACCCTACACCCTAATCATCAGTTCTCAGCACATTTGATATATCAGTGGACAACTATCGCTTGTGGAATGCATGACCTGGAATATCACTCTGCGCACGCGCAGACCGCGTGAAGTCAGCGATTTCGCACATCAGAAATTTTGCTTGACACCGATCTTTCTGAAGTCAGAAAAATATGTGTGGGCATCTTTGACATACTCCCAAGATTTTTCAAAAATTTGCTGCAGAGTGAAAACGTGGTCTGCGGTGCTGCGGCCAGGACGAATACCGCACTGGGTAATCTCAAGTTTCGGTTCAATTTTTCGGGGAATCTCGTTTCAAGGCACACGGCACATCTTTCCAGGGAGGATAATAGCTTCTCATGGTCTGCTTGCAATAAAGCGCATGCAACTGCACAAGGTGTGTCACGAAAATGCAGCTTGTGCCTTACAGACAAAGTAAATTCTGGCAATAGACTTCTGCTAACGACCATGAAAAAGAAACAGAACCAAAGCAAAATTCCGACGAAGGGAAAAATTTAAGTTAACCAGAGTTTGGCAGCCCGAAAAACGAAAGCAATCCAGCCGAACTTTACTCACGGGACCCCAGCGCGGAACGCCGGCTGGGCAGTCTTGGTCTGTCGCAGCGAGATGCTGCGTTGTGACGCAATTTAAGTTTTTTATTTTTTCTGTCGCGAAACTGCTTACGTTTTGCAGATTGGTTCCGGATGAGCACGGTTACGCGTGAAACACTGATCGTGCCACTGAATGAAGACCCTGGTTCTAATAAATTCTAATAAATACGAGTAAGAAGCTCTGNTAATAAACGACATGCTCTGACACTATAAGCGCCGAACACTCAACTGCAACAGCTTTCTCCAAAACCAGCCAAGAAAAAAATATTTTTTCAGATCTTGCGTTGCAGTTCTTGTTCTCACGCAACGCTAAATCATTAAGTTTGAACTGAAGGTATCATTGAACAGCATACGTCGGGACTTTTAAACTCAACTTAAGTCAGGTTAACGCGTGTAACACGTCAGAAATCGCAGATTCGTCACACAGACATAAATTGAAAAGTTATGGCTTACCATCTGTAGCATGCTTCTTTCATTCAAAGCTAGCGATTCTCCCTGCTTCAACTTAATCCTTTTTTTATCAAGGCACTTCATGGCATACCTTTACACATGAAAATGAAGTTAATTGGCAATCGTTTGCTCCGGTTACAAGTACAGCCCGCGGCCGATGTTTCACATAAACAAGTTAAAACTTGAGTGTGCAGTACGTTTTTCGCTGGATAAAATGCTCACAGTGAGCAACGACACACACGCTTGTATCTCACATTGTGCCAGTATCTGCTTTGCGGCATCCGTAGACTTCGCCGAAGCCACCACGGCCGATAATTCGATGAACACTGAAGTCGTTCATAGATAGCTGAAAAACATAATTTTTACGTAAATTTAATAGTTACCATTTTAGCATCAGTNCTCTTAATAAATGACAAACATGTCGGNGCGGTTTGCATTCCGCTTTGCTTGCTTGACAGCCTTTTANTTACACGGGGATATTTGCATGTAAGCAATCCAGTTGACAAATACCACTGTCACTGACCTGCTNGTCTTTGCAACATGAAGTTTAAGTAGAATTAGAAATGCACGACAACAAAACACCGCAGACGGTACAAAAACAAAATTTGTGATTGCGTTTGCTGGAACAGGTCAAGCTTTACTATATTTTTCCTCTATTTTCGTTTTTTTTTAGTTTTATCCAGTTAAGAAAAAACGCAAACACTACACCTGATTGATAACAGAATATTCGTCGTTAGTGACACATCCTGTTTACGCATATTAAATCGAAGTCTGAAGAAGAGTTTAAAGCGGAGTTGTCTTTGCCAAACAAATTCACGGACAAGGTCAGTGTTTTTAAAAGGCATTTTGTGAGACCGTTTCCGTCTCTCAAATTTTCCTACGGTTTCTCACAATACAGCAGAACCTCGCTGCATAACCACCACCAAATGCACTAAATCCCCGCTTTATGACCATCTCGGTGTTTAGATGAAATAGTTGCGGTCTCTTAAAATGTCTTAGCAGCCACCAAGGTCAAAACCTTGACAAAACACCCTGGACAAGGACAATCGTTTGAGCTTTTCGGTCCTTAAAAACGAACCTTCTTGGAGAAAATCTAGCATTTTAACATTTTACATTCTTACTATACTTAAAGTGCCCTATTGAAGAAGACTTATCTTGTTTTGCACAAAAAAATCTTGGCAGCCAGCAGGTTTAATGTCTTTGAAAAAAGCCTCTTTAACAAACATCCATTGTTCACAACAAAAAATAAAAACAATTTTTCGAAACCGGTATGTGACAAACAACAGCTCTGAGGTACTCCCAGATGCGAAACAATCACAGCTCCAGAACGCACTAAAAGTTACACACGTTAAATCGAAAAGTTTAAAAACAGTGAGATTTTGCATTTACACATGGGGTCATCTGACATCAATGAATAAGAGTGAACTAGTTTTGGGGTGCTAAGAACCACTTACGCGAAGACTTAGCTCCACATTCTTCCACTGTAGATATCTTGTAAACTTTTCACTGAAAACAAACAGATGCAGAAGTGAAGATCACTAAGTGCAGCAGAGATGACTTAGCAGATTCCAATTACACATGTAGACAGTGTGTCAACAGGCGGCTGTTAAAGGTTTGATGACACGAAGAAGAAGCACCACCACATATGGAATGTGACTGCACAGAACATCAGAACATAACACTGTAATTATTCATAAAAATGATTCTGATTACTGCAAAGTGCAAGTGGCACTACTTACACGATATTCAGAAATTTGTTTTCAACACTGATGAAACTTCGATTCAGATAGAGCTCCGCTTTAGCTGAACACACAACGTTTTTTCACCTATTTTAGAACCACCCATGTGCAACTCAAGATGTATCTATTTTTAGTTTTACCGTTGAAAACACGAAGTGATTTGGTACAATTAACACATACCCATTGTCTGATCGCGTGCCGCGTGCTTTGGGAAAAAATGGTGTTTTCAGTGCTAAAAGCAGACGAAAACCCTTACAGTTTCACAAACAACAGTACATTTTTATGCAAACATGAAGATGAATTTATTTCAAAATCCCTAATGGTCAACTGTAAACTGGGCAGTGGACATCCTACATATGCACTTCCTTTCCAGACAAATTTTCGCTTTCCTATAGCTACACTTCCTTGGGAATTAACAGAACCCCGTTTAATCTAAACATTTAAAATGCTGAGAAACTTGCACACCACTTAAGGAGATGCTATTTAGAGGCTGCAGAGACTGGAATTTAGTTCTGCAAAGGCACATGGGTTTGTGACTTTAATACAGGTGTTTTGATCCCATTGTGTAAACCAAAAAGCAGGAAAGTACCGAAAGTACCGTACGTACGTGCCTAGATGGAAGAGTTTCTACCAATGATTTTAGATCTAGACGACTGCTTTTTTTCATTATCAATTTTTTTGTCAGATATAGACACATTATTTAAAACACCTTCTTGATCAGTGAAAACTAATGTGAAAGCTGGCATCGTACTAATAACATTACTTCAGGTGTTTTCCCAAAATCATTTTGTACCCGGCATTTTCTTGTGAATCATTTGGTTTAACGAACCTTCCAAGAAGTTGATGCAAGTTCAGAAGTGTTGAAACACTTAATATTTTGTATTAATCACACTTTGTTGTGCCCCACAACAAAAATTTCAAAAAACGAAGGTTGTATGACACGAAATTGTTCCAACCTCACGAAAAAATGTTATGAAAAAACAATCTTTTTCGGCCTTTCCACTGAATTAAGCATACCGAAGACAAATACAGCGAGCAAGTACAGACACAAATGCATTACACAGGTAATTGAACTGTGAAAATGAAAAGCATATCATGCAACTTACTGCCGATTTATTACCTTCGAACAAAGGAGTCAAAGAAAGAATCTTTCAAACTAGCTCGAATTTCCTTGTCATATACCTGCACACAAAGTCATATTTGTCAACCAGAAACTCCAAGAAAAGTGATAATTTCAATCTCTAGGTCGCTGCAAGCTTTCGAGGAATCAGCCGAATGGGCTCTGCTTTCTTCCCTTTGCGATGATTCAAATATGCGCATATCTGTATTCAAGTAGCTAGTCTCCACAAAGGCGACGAAGTTCAAATCAGCATATTTCGGAAATCGATTCCCTAGGAAACAACTTTGTCGCCTTTGTGAAGATTAGATACTCTAACAAAGTAAATTACCCTTTTATTTACAGTAAAGATTTCTTACTCATATCAGCTGGAATCAGATTCTAACAGACTTGTGCTCTACCAAGACGTCCAGCATTCTAACGCAACAAGCAGGCAAAGCAAGTTTCACAACCAATGGCTGACATCGGTATTTATAACTTACCAAAATCTTTCTGGTTTCTCAAAAAAATACATCTGCCACATAGTTTAAGGCAAGATTAGACAAGTTTTTTTATGGTGTGGGAGATTGGAATATTTGAGGTTTGGTTCCGTAGTCATCCAGCGTTTTTATTTACCCCAAACTACATATTTCAGCAGCTCAAAAGTTTTGTAAGCAAATGTGCACATGCCCTTACCTGTGAAGCTTTTTCAAAATGTAGGAATAGGAAAAGAATTTAGTGGAATCACCCGTGACCCATGACTTATGGCAGAAGGAAAAATTGGGTTTATGTCTAAATTCATTGTTTCTTTTGACTGTTTTAGTAAAACCGGCTCAATTCTCACATGAAAACAATTCCAAAGTTGCCAATCATCTGTGCTGTAAAATCACATCTACTCAAGATTGGGAAAGGCATTGGGAAGGCATGCATGTAACACGATTCAATAACATTGCCAGTTTCATTTCCTTAAAGGCATCGCCTGATTGCAGATTGCATACTTCGTGTGAACATGGCAATCACTGTCAATGGCCAGGATGAGCTCAACAGGTCAAGACAGATTAGCTACCAGATGCAAACTATCAACCAACAGCAATCTGCAAATGAAGTGTTGCACAGTGTAACAAATGTATTTTAATAGCAGTGGGTATATATATATTGTGGGGGGAAACGCTAGCCAAATTTACAAATTGGAAATCACATATCAAAAAGATCCTGTTCAGCTCATTCTTGTGCACTGGCAATTGTTTGAAGTGAACAACACAACCGCAGGATTTCTATCCTACAATACATATATTATCACATACCAAAGCGATCAACCAATGTTTCATAGGCAATAGGCATGCATACACAATGACCTTCAAAATATCAAACCTCACCTGAAACAAATCAGTTGGATATTGATTCTTATGAAGCTTTGCCCTTACGTGGTCCAGGGCAAATTTTGAAAACTCCTGAAATTTAAAAGAAATTTATTTTTAATTCACAGTAAGCTAAACACAAATGTTCCACATCGCACATGGTACGATAGTTGGTTGCCTAAAGCACAAACATTTTTTGTCTTAGTTACATCAGAACTGACACAGCTTTATGAGTGGAGTATAACTTGTCAGTTTTGCACAGTCATATCAGCAACAAAAACACTGATGCCAGTTTTATAGCTTTTACTAAAAATTTCGTTTCATGACTAATTTGCATGCAAGCACAGCTATTTGCATGAGGAGTACAAGGTACAGCCAGAGTCGCATACATTTCATGTAGAGAATGACATGAAGAAGAGTCAAACAGTCACTGAGAATTGTTAAATTCATAAAAATGTTTTGACCGCAGGGAAGCTTGTATTTACAATAAAAGTGAGCAGTAAAGTTAACAGGACAACTTTAACTGTTTAGCTTTACTATACAAACGAACTGAACCAAGCAAACGACACTACCAGTGGCTGTTAAATTTTAGATATTTATTTAACAAAGTTCTACAAAAACTGCTCCTGAACACCCTTTGAGAATCTGTATACCTAGCAAACATTAACCCAAATCGCATCTGGTATTTTTCAAATGTAACTGCAACAGCTGTCAGCATTCATGTTATATGTTGCTCATGATTTGGAATGACCCTGTATTTTTCTACTTCACCACATGAAACATAATAGTGAGAATTTTGCATTCCATGGAATTCTGAAAACCATCCAGGCAAGCTTTAAGCCAGGATAATGTAGGCTAGCAAACACAGTTGCTTGGCTGGAGTTTCAATACCTGAAACACCAAAGTAGTTTATGCAAGTGTAGATGAAAAAACAAAAACAGTGTTGAAACAAATGAGGTCCAGAAACTCATTAGTTGGCTGGTCTAGCCTACACTAAAAAGGCTTAGGCTAGCCTAATGAAAGTACCTGCTGTTTGGGTTTCCTGCAGCACATTCCTATTGTGTTTTTCACTACCGTATGGTGCGATGTAAAAGTTGAAACATGTTTGACTTGAAATCAGACTTCACCACATGCACTAGCAGGAAGTAACATCATGAAAACAAAGCCACGAAGCTGATAAACTCACTGCTAGACGCAATCTGCATTAGGCTTAACGAACAATTTTGTGATGTAGTTGAACCCTAAGTTACTGATGTACGAGTAGACCAAGTTATAAGAGACTGTTCCGGTCCCTCAAAATGCCTTGAAAAAGAACACTGCACATGACTTACAGCTTTGCGTGGAATTTTTATCTGGTGGCATTATTTCCCATGTATTTACAATCTATTCAGAGTCACCTCTCAAATCCCCAACCTATTTTGTGTCTCAAGCCTTCGACCCCTCACAGATCAAGGTGAATCACATTCACTGATCAAATTTATGCCCTTCCAGTGTGAGACATCTCAATAGAACAAACAGAACTTCAAAGCATTCTTTTAAGAATAAGTTTTCAGGGAGTGATAAGAAAGAAAACACCTCTGGCTGGTCATCTACTTGGTACCCAGGCAGCCACCCATCAAACCTAGTTTCTAATGGTTAAGATTTTCAATAATGTCCTCTTAACCACAATGCCTACAGAAGGGGTCTCAAACATGTGGGTCTGCATGTGGCTCACAAGGACATGTGTTTTTGGGAAGTTACAAATGATACAAGATTAAGTTATTTAGGTCATTCAGCGGTGTTTAAAAGTGCTCAGCTAGCTAGCACATCAACAAGCTTCTTTCAAACGAACGTAGAGAAGACTACAGATGATCCCAATTAATTCAAAATACCTTTTGTATGAAAAAATGTGAAAACTGTATCTACTAAGGTTCAGGTAAAGAAGAAGGTAACACCATTGTTGTGTCACCATCATAATGCGATGCTAGGGTAGTCATATAGCAGCCCTCAGGTTACTTTAAAGTCCTCATCTGCCCTCAGAGCAATTTGAGTTTGAGACCCTGCTATGAAGTAACCAAATGGTCTGTCCATTAGAATTTATACTTCAGTTTAAGTTTTTTTGTGCTAATGCAATTGCATTACACATATTCACAACTTTTAATATTTCTATGTGCCTTCAAAAAATAGCAATACTATGTGTTTCTGAAACTTTCAAAGCATGCAGAGGGTGATTTGTTAGGGGCCAGCCACAATTTAGTATGTATTATCATAAAAGCAAATTTCAGATACACAGTTCTTTATTATCCCTTCTTTCCTGACAAAAAGGGGAGCTTGTGAATTAGCAATTACTACAATCACCTCTTTTTCACAGTTTTCATCCACAAGTGCTAAGGCAACAGAATTATAAATGATTAACACGTGTAGAGCCGGCCTACGTGATATTCGTACTTTGATTTCGGCCTAAAAAACAGCAATTTTCAGTTGCCATACCAACGCCCTAGCTCCTCTGCCGATTGCGCTAGAGAGCTGTTCAACGGCTCAAACGGATCGGCCAGTGTAGTAGATTGCACTCAAAAAAAAAATTTTTGCTTGGGGGG
>JGI24022J15233_10008753_pt1 | contig 11343 bp, 6 predicted proteins | sample Ectturendosymbi2_FD_15233 | JGI IMG/M metagenome (IMG submission 15233)
ACTGGCCCCCCTGCTGGCGACGGCTCTGCATCTTCTACACCAGAGTATCCAAACTACGGCTGGCGAGCTAACTCGTCCCGCGAAGCCATTTTTTCATTAATGGAAAAATAATATACTTACGAAAAATATGTTGGTTTGGTGGAATGTAACATTTCCCGAAACAATGACATTACCTATGATGTCCGTCCCTCGAACTGTTGTGTATTAGCTTATGTGGCCCTCTGACAAAAAAGTTTGGACTGTCCCGGTCTACACAATCCACAAAGGAAGCACTAACATAGACCTAACAACANCCTACTTTCAACGGCGCCATGGTTTTTAAATGCCACAGCATTGCTGCCACAGTGAACCATAGCATTTCTTCAGNACCGGCATCCTTCATCATCATTTGTGCGTGGCTGAAATCCGTTCGGATTTAACTAATTAGGTCCGATTTAGCAGTTTTTTGCGCAAAATGTTTCAGATATGTTTTTTTACGAACGACGCCCAATGGCTTGTCTTCTTTACTGATTAATGGTGACATAATAGTCAAACAGGTTCGTTTCAAGGCATTTTAATCTAAACCAACCAACATTTGGTAAATGGCCAGCTAAAGTTTTAAAAAATCCAATTGGAATTTAGCAAATGCTCTTGGAAACATGCAACGATGAAAAGACGTTGAAAAGTGGTCTTATGGTGAAAAAAAAGCTTTGTGATTTTTGCTCAACAACCAGGAAGTACTGTAACACGTAGGTACTCGAGCACGATGTACAGTTTCCATGAATATTTTTTTTGATGCACAAAAATACAACCACTGAATTGGAACCAACCTATCTCCCTGTTTTGGTCATATGAAGGATGTTGTGTTAGGTGAAAAATTTTTTGGAATGTTTTTTATTACGGCGCGGCTTGTGTTTGGAAACAAAGGTGAGTGAACATCAAACTGATGCCTCGGAGCTGCTCCGCACATTTTTAATTGTATTTGCATACGTTTAATTGTAATTTGCATACGTTTTGCCTGCAAATAAGTTCATGGAATGAACGGACTGTTGAAGTACAACGATGTCACCACAGAGAAACGAAGCGGCCCGTGTTTCGGTAGCGCCATTGTAGGGGACAACAAAATCGTTTGTTGGAGTGAAAAATCTACTAAAGCAAAAGTAACAGAATGTAATTTCAGCATTTGAGCAGGTTGATATTTACAAGGGTGGAATAAATATAGAGATAATGGAAAAGTTCATACATCATTTCCTTAACCCACTTTTGCAAAATGCAGAAGCTTTTGCAACAGCTCATGATACTTAGAATCACGTGCCTAGATATCATCGTGCAGCGTTCACCAGAAACGAATTGATCGCGGGAACTACAGGCCTGTATGACGCAACTTTTTAAGTGATTTCAACAAAGGTTTTGGAAGTCGTAAGCTTAGTTATGTTTATAAACAAATGTGTATAGACCAGTGTTATTAGAATTCTTTTTCCGAATGTCACCGATTGAGGTTATCCGTTTGAATTGTTTTGTATGGATGTTAGAGTTTGATTGCAATTTACGACATCATTGAGCCATGGCATAGATTTTCAATTGTATCTCACTCATCCCAACCAATGCATTGAGATATGGAACCTTTATTGCATTGATTTTTCTGTTTGTTTTGCATGAAAACAATTAAAAGATTGATCACGCTTTTACATAAACTTTTTTGCTTCTTTTCAAGACTTTTCTCCCTACACTCCTCGTGTCTTGCATCTCCAGTAACAAAAATACAGGGGAAATGTTTGTGGTGCTTATCAATTAACACAACTAATCTTTGATTGAACACGTGCATTTTATCAGTTTTGTGCAAATAAGTTCATCTTGCGGTAACAAAATTAATTATTTTGCCGCTGCATTTCACGGCATTTTTAGTGTATCTGACTGATGACTAAACGAAACTTTTGTGGTGATTCACAAAATTTTCATGAAACTTTAGCAAAACTTTGAACAGCGGATGGAAGTGTTTGCTCAGGACATTACGTTCGACATTGATTGTCAGTCGAATTGCACGAGATATATTAAATAAATCCACCAAAACACTCTCATTTCAAAATTAACTGATTGCAGTGTACCTGAAGGAGCAGGCAGTCGGTATTTTTGGACTGTAGTGGTGCAAACGAACATGTCTCTTCTTTTTCTTGTCCAAGAGTTCGAAGAGCCTACACCGTAAATGCACACACCAGATGACACCAGGAAGTACAACAAGTTTGTCCAGGCACCCCAGTTTGTTAAAAAATATGCATATGACACGTCGCTGTTGAGCACCACGTCCGCGATGTTCCAACCCAACCAGTAAAGTGCGATGAAACATTTGTAAGCACAAAAGATCCAGACATTGTCTCCCCACTGCAAAAAACAACAAAAAACTAATCATTCCTCTTGAGATACACTTTCATACAGCTATCCTGGTGATCTGAATGTTGAATAAGATTCATAGGTTAGCATAGCAGATTAACTAATGCAATGTATGTAATAAACAAGCCGGAGCACGATTGTGCTACAAACTGCAGAAGCAAACCCCAGCCCACTGGTTTAATGGAACTAAACCTGGTTTAATACAACTAAACCTGGTTTAATGCAACTAAACCTCGTTTAGTGCAACTAAACCTGGTTTAATGCAACTAAATCCGTCAATGCGGGTATTGTGGGTGCTATTACCCGGCAGTTGGTAGTTCAAACCACTGTTTTAAGAAGAAAAAGTATAAGGTTAGTGACTTCGATAAATTTAAGACGATTCGATGTGAATAACAGCTGATGTTGCCCGTTTAGTAACCGAAATATAAACTCAATTGACATCAAATTTTCAACTTTTGCTTTGAAAATGTTTTAGCTCGATACATGCTCTGAAGGTAAGAAACTATGATAAAGTTTGATTGGATTCTTTAACACTCCTTGCTGTTTTCGAAAGCTCTTTCAAAAGACCTTAAGTAGCAAAATTTCATATATAAGTAGATGCACCTGGGTCCACATTTGGTTGCAAGTTCCTATGATACAATATTTGTGAGATAAAGTGTTGAACTTTAAGGATATTTTAAGAAATCGTGGTTGTGGCGTGGAACCAAAGAGTAACGTTCAAAATTTTAAAACCTTGTCTTTTGCTGTTGCATTCGTTTGCGAAAAGCTAAAAACCGGTAAGGATATTTTTCTGATTGAACTGCTTGTTACCCCTTCTGGCAACACAGTTTTGAAGAAAACTAGCAACCGCGGACTAAAGAGTTACTGAGCGGTTGTGTGGGAATAGGCTGAGGTTCCCATTTAAACTTTGTTCATTACCCATTCCCAAACAAAACTAAGTTGAACAGTATGTCAACTTTCAGTTGTCTCCGTTATCCTGTGGTCTAAAAATCGGTCTACTATTGATTGGTAATCCTTGGTACAATAGCGCAAAGCAATAAAGTGGAAAGGACTTTGAAAAGGATTTCCAAAGCTTTTTGCAAACTATATTACAGTCAAGTTAAGGAAGTACGTGAAATAGTGACTCGGTGAACGGAATTTCATCTGCTAAATTTCTAGCCTTCAGCAAAATCCACTTAAAGTTTGGCAAGAATGTTATTTTTTATTGTGTTCACANCTAATAAACGCGCACCATTTGCCGCTTGATTTTTTTNGTGAAATGCAGGGTATCGTGCATCTAGGNCAGCATTTTTATCTGAAAATGAGAAAACTATAGGACAATAAAAAGACCAAACATATATGATAGCATATCAGTTGTGGGCGAGTCTTTAGCAACACCGCAAATAATTTTATTGTTCATTTTTGACTAAAAAAGTGGCTTCGAGCAGTAAAAAGTGTGTTGGCCGCTGAAATGGTGTTTGTAGCTTCATATGCACAAAAGGAAAAGTCTGACGTGATGGCGCTGCAGAAACTGGTCAGCAACTTTTTGACACAACGTGAAAACAGAACAAGCGTTTTGGGTGATTGTAAATGCTATCGAAAAGTGAAGAGTCACGCTGTGACAATATTTAGGTGAGAATTGCTACCGCTCAGATTGGCTAGATTAGGATCACTTGATCGTACATTGCTGTATCAATTCATTCGAAGCGTGTCTTGACATATTGTTGACAAGCACGTTCACAACTGATCTGGATTGGTGCTACACATCGGTGTGCAATATCAATCAGTACAGGATTGTATGTTTCTGTGACCATGGGAGTCGGAAGGAATTTTTCCGGTCGGCGGCAGTAGTGGATTTTTGCAAAGGTAAACAAAACAATTTTCCAGGCTGTCAAAGTTGGCGATATTTTATTTTTCTCTTTCCTTATTAAAAAAATGTTGATTTCATGCTGTTTTTTTTGCTAAACATGTAATAGGCAAACATCAGTTTTCAACATTCAGGGGGATTCCCCCCTTCCGACGCTCATGCTGTGAACATTGCAACTAATACTGATGTTATAGACGTTTAACAGGGATGGTGTGCAGATAACACAATACGAGTCTTATTTAATTGTTAATATTCCACATAGTAGCAGGCGTGTGTCACTTGAAAAACTCCGTGTCGTTCAAGTTTCAATGTTAATAACTCGGTTGCTGCCGAAACACATACACACAAAGAATTACAAAGAAATAAATGCCAAAGACTAAAAAGGAAAACATGATGGTGTAGATCAGGGCTTCCAAACCAAGTTACCAGCTAGTGTCACATGGGCACCTTGTACTGTCAACGAGTACCACTTCTTCCAGAACAACTACTCTGATCGAATCTTAGCTTGTTCACAAGAATAGTATGCATTAAAATAACAATAAAAGACCATAACTAAATTTAATGAGATCCTAGTTTTGGCTTGCGTTCCACCAATTCTTCGATGGGTGGCGTAATCTTGCTAACAGCGCATCGAAAGTCATAATGTTACGATACAATAGGAATACCAGGCTCCTGGAAAATTTATTTATTTAGAAACAAAGCCCGACACTAGAAAGCCGTGATTCCAGGTTTTTGTGAGCAAATGGAAATTACTCGTGTACCACCAGGAAGACCTTTGCGTACCACAAGTGGTACGCGTACCGCAGGTTTGGAATCCCTGGTGTAGATCAATTCAAGTAACTAGTCTCCACACAGGTGAAGAGTTTGAGTCAATCAGCGAATTTTTAATAGCAAATCGATTTCACTTAACAGTAACACTACGCATCGTCAGACCTACAGCATTTCACAATTTGGCCAGAGTTCTATTCCACAACATCGCAAACTGACCCAATCATAAAATTTTGATTTCATCTCAACAATTACGGTTAAGAAGTTTTTCAACTTCTCCGAAGGCTTTGATTTTTATCTAGCCATGATTTGAAAAGTGAACAAACTGCACTTTTAACATCGTGTACAGTGACATGCTATTACTCTAGTCTACTATAGAGTCTAGATGGAGTAAAACGCATTGGTGGTCTTACACACAGTTCAAACCATTTAATATTTCAACTGTATGCTTGTTTTTTATTTCAAAGTTTCCACTTTTATAAAAACGCTGCTTGTAATATTGTGCAATGCGATAACTCAGTGCATCAAAACAACATCAAACACAAAAATATTGTGCTTATATGTAATGCAAAAACTTCATTGCTTGCAGCGAAATAGTGCAGTGTTTTTTTATTGTACTAGTACCTTAAACACTTTTTCCTGGTTTTGTAGCTTTCAATCAAGTGTGTGCTCAAAATTTAAAATAATTTATTTTTTTTTGTCTGTATTGCTGCTGTGCACCAGGTAAAATACACCATTGTGTCTCATAGGTATGATGTTATTACAACACATAGCAATCTCTCATCAAATCACGCATGCGATGTGAGACACATTGTCAAACAAAATGTTTAAGATAAAAATATATTTGCAGGCGTCTTTTGCATAAGTTAATGTTAAATTTTCGGTTTTGCTTACTACAATCCGAAGTTTATCTCTTGTGTTAATCCCTTACAAGAAATTTTCCTACATCAGTAATTAAAACTGGAAAGTCAGAAAAAAGGTTTTGTTGACGATTTCTTGGACGTTTTCATATCTGTGATAACCTTTCGAAACAGCTTGGTACATTCTCACCTGCGACGTGTAAAATCTTTCAGGTGAGCAATCTTCGTATTTGAAATGTTTGACTTGAAATTCGTACGAAAACCATTTGCTCATTATTACAAAGTTCCCTAAAATCTTTAGCGTTAGTTCAAACAAAAACAAAGATGTTACAAATTAGGTTGAACTTTGAGCTAACAGACATAATCAAATCAGAAAACTGCTCTTATGACAGAGTTGCACTGAAAGGATAGTAACATCCGATAACTTCAGACTCAAATAACTTTTTCGATTGACTACACAGTGTGACAGGCCTATCCTGCACCTACGGCTTCTAGCAGCATTCTCTGCGTCACAAAGAACAGGAATGCCATTTAAGATGGCATAGTTCGGTACGAATACACCCAACGTTTTGTGAATGTCCTACCTTCGGAGAATAAGGATGATAAGCCATGTTGCAAATGGTCCATTAGAGGCTAGACAAGGAAACATTGAGGATAAAATAACTTTGGGGTTCATATTCGATTATGGTTATAAACTGTAAACATGGGATTGCAAACCTACTTTATATTACTTTTAGCTAAGTACAACAGTTTTAAAGAGCTGAACACAGGATGCCAGTTTCACTGTAAACTGGTGTGCTTCACTTCCTCTTGAGTAAATATGTATAGTAATTGCTCACAGCTTGCTGTATGTTGTGCTGTATACAGGTGAGACTGAACCAAGAAATGAACACTGAGTCGGAGTGCCAATAATTTTCAAGTACTTTCCAGGTGTGAGATAAAACTTCCTTTGACTCATTTTATGTCTGCTGCTCACCTATGTAATTTAACCTTTTTTCCAGATGCACCCCGTACATCATTCTTATGTTCACAAGCGTCATCGTCATCACGGAAGAATTTTCGTTTCTGCAAATGTTCTTCTGTGCCACCTTTCAAACGTAAATAAGCATCGTTCATGTTATGTTCACGTGAGACCCATTAGGACGTTTTGTGGAACTCCGGTTGTAATTTTGCGTTTGGGATTATGGGCAATCACGTGTGGAAGAGTTAGGTTTAGATAAGCTGGTAGTACAGATAGGAAATTGTCTGCGGGAAACAATTAAACTGTATACATACCAAACTTTTGCCATCATAATTTTTCTGAATGTTGCTGGCAGTTAGCATTAAATATACTTTTCCACTTGAATTGGCAAGTAAACTAGTTTGGATAGCCACGAAACAGTAAACTGAAACACTGATTTCATTTCATCAAAAGCTACATTTAAATGGAAGATCCATAACCATTACTTTGTCATTTGCGCCGGCTATTCGAGGAACTAGAACCACTTGGAATCTGAAAGAAAAGTTTTTGGTGCACACCAATCTTACATGAACGTTGTATCATTGGAAAGATGGTAAAGAGCAGAGGTATGGTTGCCTGTGGTGTCAAAATGTTTTGGAAAAGCAAATCATTTGTATCCATTAGAAAGGTTTGTTCGTTTCAGTAACATGGTTGTGGTTATTTTGAGCTGTTACTGTCCTCGCACTTCCGTTGTACGCCGATAAAAAAGGAAACAAACCGTTGTCTCCGAATTCAAGAAAAAGTTATTTTGTATTACATGCCTTATTATAGAAAAAAGAAGCATTTGCTCAAAAGGTACTTTCACTTCTCCCTGTTACCTCTGTTATTTTAGACTTACATTTCATTGCCCCTAATTGAAAATATTTTTTGTCTCACAACAACTGTTGTGTTTGCCAGCCTTTTGAATCAACAGAGCATGAACAGCACGATATAAGCTGTTAATGAATAAAACAAGAAAGACCTGGGATTTGAAACTAAAATGCTTGTGGTGTTTATTCACTGAAGGAACTTTTCGGAACCTTCACGGCAACTTTTAATACTTTAAGATAAGCAGAATATATTCACCATTGAACACAAATGGCGATTAGCCAAATCAATAAAGCAGACTATTGGTAGATTATTCCATCAATCTGAAATAGGCATAGTTAACTGTCTAAAGACATACTGCAAAGTTAAGCACCACAACAAAAATATTTTGCATTTTTCGTTTTCAAATTTTGCATGCCTCTTTTTTTCCTAACTCTTATTTGTGATCATCAGATGCGAATATTCCTATAGTGATTTCGCGATTAAGCATTTTAGTTAGATTTGTAGAGGTTACACAAGAAATAAAGAAACATTTATATTTGGTTATTTTTTTTACTAACAATTGCCCAGCTCTGCAATTTAAGACTGATCATAAACTTTCGCAGAATAAACCTTATTATATTTTATAAGCAAGGAATGAAAATGGAAAAATATTTTCATGGAAGACGAAGGTCAAACATGTTACAAAAATTATCACAGTTTATCTGAGATTTGCAGATCTCGACAAATGTACTTATGAACACTTAAAAGTACAAGTCAAAACTTTCTAAGCATTGGAACAGAATGAAATTATCTTTGGGCACAAAGTTAAGTGCAGTATTATTCCAAAGACATTCCTGGTGCGTAGCACAGGACGTTTACAACAAGGTATTGCATGTAATACTTCGAGAACATAAATTGCAAAACCGCCAAAATATCGGCTTCACGGCATCTGAACGAAGTACTTCCTCTCCTGAAAACTTTCCTGAAACTTTGCTCATACAACCTCTGAATTTTCATGAAATCGGGGGGCTCAAACACGCGGCTCGTGAGGGCGTTTTGTGCGGCCAGCGATGCTTTTTGGGATTTTCAAATAATTAAAATTTAGGTTATTTGGCTTATTCGCCGGTGTTCAAAAGTGCTCGGCTAGCAAGTGACCATGTTCCCTTTAAACGAACGTAGAGACGGCTAGAAATGATTTGCGTAGAACCCATGATACCTTTCACAGGAAACAAGATGTAAAAGGTGTTTCAGTGAGGTTCAGGTACTGCCATTGTCGCGTCAGCGTCGTAATGTGCCCCCGGGTAGTCATAATGAAGTCCCGGGTAGTCATAAGGAGGTCCCGGGGTGGTCATAACGCGGCCCTAGGCTTATTTAATAAATCCTCATTTGGCCTTCGAAACAATTTGAATTTGAGACCCTGCTTCAAATCCTCCTATTTTATGGTTGCTCGAAAGCGACAGCTGCAGCCATTCCATTCACGAAGCTATATACTGTCAAAATTCAAAAGGTTTGTGTCCATGTTGAGCTTCCTGTGTATAGATTTATGAATATGCCACTGCTGATCAAATTTTTTCTATCGTTGCTCTTCGCATCCAGTGGCAATACTTGAAAAAATGATTTAGCTACTGTTACACTCGAACAACCAATCGAGCGCCTGTTCCATGTCACCCACTCACTGCTGAAGCGCGATGCCTTGAACGTCGGGGAGTGGTGTATCGTCATTTTGTTTCCTTGTTCGCAGCGCCATGTTTAGACTCCTTGCCCGGCGTGTTACAGTCAGGTGTTTGTGCTGGTAGGTTAACTTGAAGTGGTCGTGATTTAATAGATGGTAGTGTTTTTGGCTTGTGCTGGCCCGCTTTGTTTGTTGTTAGTTGTGGCCCCAACTAAGTGGTTGTTCCCAGGAATAATTGCCATTGTGGTTGCTTCTGCGCAGATGATTTAGAATTAAACTCCCTGGTGCTGTGAAATTGTAACACTCTCACTACACTCTAGCAAGACCACAATTGACCTTCTGTCACTCTGTTTAGTTACTGACCCTGGATCCTCTCCTGCGATTGTTTGCTCCGAACCCAGCGTTTCCAACCTTGCGGTTTTCCTGTGAATTTGGGCTTGTTTTTTTATGGATTTGCGGGTTGCTTGGTTTTGGGCTTGTTTTAACTGAACTTTACTTGTTTTTTGCAGATTTCTGTTTTGCGGATTGCTTTTCTTTCAAATTTTATAGCACTTTTGCTCTTTCAATTTACTGTAAACGAATTTTGTTCATTTTAGGCTTGTTTGCTTTTTCATTAAATTACCTATTTTGGGCTTGTTTTTCAAATTTTCTTGCTTGCTTTTACAAAATAATCTGGCATCACGAACCTTGAACTGAGTTCTAGTACAGTGCGAACCTTGAACTGAGTTCTAGTACAAATGTACCGCAATGGGTTATTATTCTGATAGTGGTTTGCGTGCTTTTGCAAGGAACAGCAGCTAGCGAAGACTTATCTAGGTTTCAGCCTTTTGGAGTTTGGAACTTAACACCTTAACAGCTACGTTCATCAAAAATCTATTTTTATTTTTATACGCAAGAAGCTGCCAACATTCGCTTTTACTTTTATCGCATTCCCCCTTTATCTATCGTAGCCTTCCGTTCACGCAAACTCGTTGATTTGTTGACAAGAAATGGTAGAAGTTAGCTTTAGGTGCGCAAAAATGCCAAAAATCCATCATAAAAGGTAGCTTCACAACAAAATTTGAAAGAGGCTCGTCCTTTTGAAATAATTTTACCGTTTCCTTTGGCGGAAATCTTTGGTTTTGAAAACAGAAGGTGGCATCTTACGAAATGCAATATATTTCAATAATATTTCATTTACTTGTTGCAAAAAGTTTTTGGTTGCAATATGTTAGTTTTCAAATCGGCTTAGTTTTTTATAAAATAGTGTTTTCCCATAAAAACGACGGCGGAGTCTAAGATTGACGTAAAAATCCAATGTGGGCACAAAATCTGTTACATAGCTTGAGGATGAAGCGTAAGAAAAAATTAATAACTAAATTTTACAATTTCATAATTTTGACATGTAACTATACATTATAAATAGAATGCAAAATAGTCTTGTTAAGACAAATTGAACAAAAAACAAAAACAATAAATTTATTTTCTGAGTCCAAGCAACTGCACACTTTTTCGCTTAACGTTATGCTTGTTCCGGAATGACTTACACAAAACCCAGTCTCGTCCATACGAATGTAGTTCCCATGGACTTTTCCCATGGAAGACGATGGAAGAGTGGACTTAAAATTTGTCCCATGTCCCATCGTTAGTAGTTTTATATTTGATATAGCAGGAATTGTTGGGTACCATTATTATAGGCTCACAGCAAAGTATTTTAGCTAGGTTCAGTGTCGTACTGCAGTCGTGCGAGATTCACGAAAATGATATTGTTTGACCTCTTTTTGGGTGAAAACTGAAAAAGGGTCACAAAACGTTTGTTGGTCCTTCTGATTGGAAGTTTTGGGCGTGTTTTATCCACGGCTCTATGTCTGCCACAGAGTTTTCAATGGCCCGTGAATGCATTTTGGAAAAATCTTCAAATCTGGAATGTCCTTCTTGAGGTCATAACTCAAACCGAGTGTTGCTTCTACTAAAAATTGCTTCTCATTCTATTAGAATTTATGGTCATCAACTAAACGAGGCCTTCTGAAGTTGCCTCCGATCCAAATTAATTGCCCACCTT
>JGI24022J15233_10008759_pt1 | contig 11335 bp, 9 predicted proteins | sample Ectturendosymbi2_FD_15233 | JGI IMG/M metagenome (IMG submission 15233)
ATGGTATAAATAAGAACAAGAATGTTAGGTTACTGTGTCTGGAACCATTATGCGCTTCGCCAAGCAATGTTTACTAACAATCATAGGCATATTGAGACAGGATTTCGTCTCGATATAGATGGAAAAAGACATTGTTGAACTTTGTGCAAAACCACAAAAGCGCCATGAAAGCAACAAACTGACGTATAGTCAAAGGTTTTAGTATTGCCCCCCCACAATTTTGGTTGGCCCCCCACTTTTTGAACGCTAGAATCGCCACTGTATGCAACCTGTTGAATAATTGTAAGCGTTTCTCTTGGTTGTTTTCAGGTTTTCATTCGTATAAACAGAGGACCGTTTGTACCACTTGAAGCTAATCAAAGCAACAAGTGAGTTAATTAGCAGTCCGAAATATTGCAACATCTTCAAATTTAATGAGCGCATTTTTTCAACAGAAAGAAAAGTTATTTTTGCAAAATTTCGGTGACCGTAATTGTTGAAAGATCAAAAAGTCTTACATTTGCTTATTGCAGCGTAGTTGAGATAAACGTTATTGTCGATGTAGCGCAGCAAATATTCACTCAGCCACAGTGAAATGAAAAACCAAACTTTCGTTGGTGAGGAAGAAAATCTACGACTGGGCAAAGCCGCCGCAATATACATTTCGAATACATGTAGATAAACATGTTTTGAAGTTTTTGGAAAAAAATTCTTCCGTCATATTTTTATAAATCCCTTCTGATGCAGTTAAATCAGCTTATTCGTCGCTGTAGCAAATGCACCAGATAAATGTCGAGATCCAGTTGATTTCCTGTGTCCTATTCCTTTCTTTGATAGGGTTTATATGTAAACGATTGAAATTTAACCTTGCTCAAGTCTAAACCGTTGTTTATTGTTGCGCAGCGTTTCCTCCGGTATCGAAATTGCATTTGAAACAGCAAACCCACCTTACATCATGCTGGGATGGGTGTCTAACGGAGATAAAAGCATTGAAAGCCTAACAGTGAAGGTGTTTGTGTCATTATATATGACAGATAATATATACAATTTCGTGTAGTGGTCGTTAGTTCAACTTACTGTGAAAAATATCATGACGAATGTCGGGACAAGCAGGAATCAAATACTTTTCATTCTCCATGGTTTTCAATATGTAGTTTTTTATCAAATCTTGTGACTGCTCATTGAGTCAAGAAAAATGCAATTTCAAAGCAGGTAAAGATGTTTGTAGAAAAACGAATTACTCATACTTCCAAAAAACTGAAACTTTCTGTAATTCATTCATAAAGGATGACATTCGCAAACATCATTTCAACCATAAATTGTTCAGTTACTGTTGAATCGAACGTGAGGTGCAGTACGGACCATGAATTTTGTTTTATCGTCTCTGTTTTGCTAAATTCCAAATATTTTTCTTAGATTTTTGATTTTATACAGACATAATATATAAGTTAAAATAACTGAAAATTTAAACCATGATTCCAATGTATTTGAAGCAAATGATGGACAATTAATTTAGTTGGAAACTGTAAACAGGGCAGTAAAACCATAATGAAGAATTTTATTTGATTACACAGAAATTATGAAACTTATTAAGTACTAAGCGTCATGCAGAAAATGTTGTATTTTTATGTCGAAAACTTAATACATTCTTACTAAAAGCTACATGGAATTTTGCAACCTAGCATCTACAGTTTATGTTCTAATGGAAAGTATAAGCACATACAAAATCCCATGGTACGTCGTCGAGTAAGAAAGAAATTCTGGAGTTAAAAAGGTTACGAAAATTGTTTCATGTGAGGAAAAATACAGTTTTCCTAATAGAGCAAACTCTAATAATTTGTTCAAAAGTTCATGAACCACACAAAATTGTTTTAATTCAAATGTGGCCTAAAATAGTATGTGGTCTTCCATTGTTTCTCTCTCTTCCTTTCAGCAATGAATGATTTAAATATTGTGATGTACGATCACATCCATTTCATTGCAATATGGTCGTCAATTTTGCTCATTTATTTAGCGCACTGAAGGTTTACTCAGGTCACATCCAGTCAGCCTTTGCTTCCTCTCATAATTTCTTTTTCTTTTTGCAGGTAATTCGTAGCGACAATATACGTTCAAGAACAAGTTATTTGAGGTTTTATTCTACGTCTTCCTATACATTTCGATATGCGTACATATGCTTGAGGAACCCTCGTGTCTGCAAATTTCTTTTCTACGTGCAAAACCTTAGAGTAAGTTCAATCAGCCGACGGTGGTGCTTCGATGTGTCGAATTCATAGATTGTTGAGAGCGGGAGTTGATATGAAACGGAAACAACTTGTAACACCCTTCCTGTTTTTATTGTCATTTGCACGAGTACCGAAGACTTTCTTGGTCTCACTTTTATCAAAACCGTGATTGCAAATTTTTTCGACTAATTCCCCACTGGTATTGCGCATAGAGTCCTCCAAACTCCACCCACTTCAGCTTTTGAAAACACTAAAGCAAAGTTACGCCGTTTGTGTTTCATAGGTATGGTCTTCGACATTTGGACGGATTTACACCAACTTTGCCTCTCCAAAAAACTTCACTTTTACTCTAACGGATCTCCATCATGTTTTTGTTGGCTATGCAGTTGTACCCTCGTAAGTAAACAAATCTTACACTTTTCTCTTCCACGTTCTAAGATGATCCCGAAATGGCTGTTAATATACAGTATCCACTCTTCAACATAAGAATCAATGATGAATTGTAACACGAGTATGCTCTGAAGTTAGTGAAAGAAAAATATTTGTTACTGTTGGAAACTTTGGGAAATTGAAGATGATTTGGTATCAAGCAGAAATGAGTGGAATGCATCTCTCTGAAACAATGCTGAAACCTTTTTCAAGATATTTATCGAAACACTGCTTGCCCAGCGTTTATTTGTACTTTGATTCATTTTCAAGCATGGATTGAATCTTCTATTTAAAATGTATGAAATTGACTGTGGCATTCCGGTAAGTTTGAAAAAATATGTGATTATGAACAAGAATGCATGATTTTGCTTCCTTGGCGTTGCTTGCTTTACTTGTGAGAATTATTAAGTGTTTGGATGCCAGTGCTTTCTTCCAGAGTTACATCCGTCAGATACTCGGGTCCAAAACCACTATAATCTAGAAGTTGCAACCCTCTCCTCTCATAATTACAAATATACATAATTATCATTTCAATACAAATTGTGATTGTAAATTTTGAATTGAATTAATTTCGTGGTGTTTTCAAATCATTTTTCTGCTGTTTCATTTTTTGCTTTCCATGACAGGAGAAGGTTTTTAAGAAGATTTTCGATGAGACAAGTTTTCCGGAGAATTTCGAAGTGTTTGGGTATGTTTGCAAGAGTCAGCATGCGCGCTTAGAATAGTTGCAACGTTTGCGTGTTAACCACGTAGAAAGGATTCGCGAAATCCTATTTAAATCTAGTTGATGAAAAATTTTCAGTCACAATGATAGCATTTCGAACTGCGTATTCATTCTTGGCACTTTCCAGAATTTTGGCGAAATCGTGAAATCTGCATAAGTCGCATTACAAAAAAAGTAAGAATATGATTTCAATTCGTCATACCCAGTCATGCAACAAATGCCTTGTGAAATGTTTTCATCTTCACCACATGCACCAAAAAACGTTATTTCTTCATTACGTGAAAAAGTTGTTTTTTAACATGATTTCAATTCATTTCCTGGTTTTGGATTAAAATCAATGGTTGTAAACACCGATTGAAACTGTAGTAAACATTTATTTAAAACATGATTTCAACCGAATTGCTTGGTTTGAATTTCAACCATTGGTAGTATATTAGGACCTCTTGTTATCATAGCAATGCTCCACAAATTTATTGCAACTTGTTTCGACGAAAAAGATCTGTGTAGTTATAACCAAATGTTGCAAGTTGTGCAAGTTGTCGAGTCGCGGTGTTTCAGTTACTGTAAATGGAAGTCTGGAACTGATTCAAAACTATATTACTGGAACAGTACCGGTTATTAATGCAAGGCGTCAGCAATAGCCAGATTTGTCCATGAGACATATTTATCTGTCCATTCCCATCACATAGCAATTTATGCCTAATAAGGAAATATACCAAGGGGTTTAAATGAATATACAATTTAGGTTTGTCTCGCACAAATGGAATGTTTTTCAACCAGTATGCAAAGTTAGACTCCATCCAGATTGAGTCAACTCAGTTTACCATTGTGACGATTTTAATGCCCGCGGTTGACTGCAGTGATTAGTCCACTTATTGATAACGTGTCGCGTCGACCTGCATTGCTTTGCCTGGTCGTTTGTATCGCACTTCGGTATCGGATCGTGTGTATTTTCGTACCAGGCGATTGTTGTGTTACGCTGCGAATGTTAATGCACGTTGGTTTAATAGATCTAAAATAAATTTAATGTGGTTGGCTGAACCAGGATCTATCAAAGATTTGAGAAAGTTATGAATTTTTGTTTCACACCGTGTTCTCAAATATCCCGTTGTGGGTAATACAAAATGCCCTTCTTTTCTTCACAGCAGACAGCAGCACACTCAAAGTGACAACTAGCAACATCTACTGGACCTCAGCAGATATTGGAATCATCATTTAAATTTTATATACAGAACCATTGCAATTCTTACTTTACCAACGGCAAAACACATCAAAAATAGCTCACGAAATTCAACGTTTCATACCTTTGCAACGTACAACTGCATTTACTATTGTAAACTATGCAGTTAACTACATCACAATTGACAATATATTGCACTGAAGCTTATTCTTGCATTTACTCTCGCTTTAAACATAAAATAAATGGCAACATAATCAGGTACATGCATTTATAAAAACACCTTCGAAGCGTGTCTTTTTTCTGATAAGTTATCTGTCGTTTTGTAGTTCCCCCTACCTATTGGTTAAGAGTTGCATTCTTCGTCTCACTATGCATGGCGTTTGAATCTTGGGTGTTGCAATGTTAGCGCTACTTCCACAGTCTGGTTTTACCAATTTTGCTTTTGAGATTTTACTTCCTGAAAACCGTCCTGTTCTCTTATTTTTAGCTTCAGCGCAGTGATACTCTTATTTAAATAACTTCCTATATTAGTTTGTCGAGCCGTCGCGGCAGCTTTTTCTTGCCACGAACAGCTTGTTGATTTTTCAAGAGTGATGTTTCCAGCTCAGTCCCTCCCTTTAACCTAAGTACCAGGGCATAGACCAGCGCAACAAACATCTTTGTAATTGTGTGTCATTGAAGTGTTAAGTGTTGGAGAGCCTCGCAAACTCTGAATTTTCATATCAGATTTTCTCATGTTTATGGACTCGGTTTAGAGTTCAGTTTTTATTCTCTTCGCTCCTTGTCAATCATCTGATTGGTCAGCAACGTCTTGGCATGCATAAAAGTTTTCGCGTTATCACTCTTAATTGTGTCTGACGCCTGACGCATGTCTCGTTTCTTCGTCATCTCTTCTTTATTTATTTTGGGTGCGCTTGTAAAAATGCTGTCTCATATTTCTCTACGTCACAGTCTTTTTTATTTATTTTGGGTGCGTTTGTAAAAGTGCTGTCTCATGTTGCTCAGCATTTTCTATATGTTCTTCCTTCAAGGGATTTTGCCTATTACATTTCAAAAAAGCGGTAAAACGTAATTTGTCACAAAATTTGAAAATGCAACACAAATTTTAGACCTTATTAAATGCGTTTTTATTACATCATTTTTGACACAAACGTGCAACAGTCACATTCACAGCCATTTAGTACATCTAATTGGATTGCTTCATTTATTAGGTAGTCAACTTTTCTTTGTAATATATCTTCGTTAAAACTATTTAAAGCATCTGCACATTCAATGCTTGCCTTTATCTGAAAAACAGATAATGTGTCGTATGTCACGAAATTGTCCCAATGATGTAACACTTTTCCAACTAATGTTGGTTCATTTGTTACTTTCTTGATTATTAATCCCTTTCTTGATATATTTTCAATACGTATGGTATATACATTTTCCCCGTTGGGTTCAGTCAGTCTTATTTCCGTACATTCTCCAGTTCTCATTTGTCATGCTATCCAATTTAATACTTGTGTTAATGCTTGATTCTGAGTTAACATACCCAGAGGTTTAATATCGTCTTCATTTTGCACCCCATATTTTCCCAAAATCTTTCTTGCAGATTGGCGATTTTGCCAGCACTTTCTTAATTGATTTATTAAACTTGTCATTTTTAATTCTCCTGCTGCAAAATATATAAAATTGATTATTCGTTAATTAATGCGGACATGATAAGCATTACTTTCTCTGCTGCATCCTTAAATCCCGTTTGCTTTCGGTAAACAGGTGCGCGGCGTCAGTGCTCGTTACGCTTTAGTACACTTCATAGTTTGGTTGACCACTCAAAGGTTGCGTTCTAACGATTATTATTTCAATGCTTTATCAACTACTTCCAGTAATTTTCCAGTATCCGGCATACATCAAATGCATTTTAAACAAGGTTATGCATGCGTTTCTTCATTTGTAAGTCATTTTTCACACAATAATTGCAACATATAAACATTCAATGCTTTACACTTTAAGGAAAATTCAACCTGAGTTAGGAAATATGTCTGCTTTCAGCAATCGCTTTCTTGTTCAGGTCTCTTCCAAATTGTCATACCGTGCTGCACTGCTTTCACGGTTTCACCGATTGCTTGGGCACGAAGCACACTTCTGTTGATTTCATCTATGGTCAGAGTTCTGTAATTTATGTCAGCAAGCCAGTGTAATGCCATTTCATCAGCATTTGGCACTTCCCAGAGACGCGTAAAATACACAGATCAGTTACGATTGACCACTCTTAAGCTGTGGGTTGTTGCGAACTCTGCTATTCGCATACGGATATCATATGATTGTCCGTTAATGCTGTTACAGCCAATCCATTTAAATACAATTTGTACAACTTCTTCATTACTCATGGCAGCTAAAGACTTGTCATATGTTTCAAATTTCTCGGGTCCGCAATACTGCAGTAGCTTCTTTATGCTTTGTTTATCCCGATGTCTTGCTGACAAGATAAGTATTAATTCCAGACTTGTTTTTGGTTCCATATTTTGTCAGTCTAAAGTCTGTAAATACAAATGATATTTACAAATCATTTTCACTTTACCATTCCCAGCTATAAATGCGGCAATCGTCATCAGTTACTTTTGCTGTAACTTTCACCGTTGCTTCATCACTTTTGATAAACATATGTGCAGTCATTTCGCTATGTCTCGGATTTTCACATAGTTTTATCAAATCTTGTAATCAAATTATTATTTCTTCGAAATTTTTTGAATGCTGTTCTTGTTTCTGAAATCCTTTTACTTCCTCATAAAGGTTGCATTTTCCCAAATATTTTAAATACAAGTCACATATATTATTCATTTCGTTAGCCTTAAACTTCTTATATCATGCTGCAATATATTGAACACAAATTAAACTCGCGTACAAGGTTATGTTACAATAAATGTACATATTTTAAATCCATCAATCACACAAATGTCTTAATTGTTTAATCAACTTCTTCCATATCAGAGTCATGCATTATTTCTGAAAATCTCACTGTTTGATGAGTAATTGTTGACTCGTCACTGTCTTTATCGTTGTCTATGTTTTTCATGTTATGGCCATTTTGAACCATAACACTGGTGTTCTTAGTTGAATGAAGCCTGGTGAAAGGTTTCTTTCGCCGATTGGCATTCCAGTGACAACAATATTTTAACCGTTAACACGTTCAACATGTTTACAACGTTAACTGATGGTGTCGCAGCCAAAATATTTGTTCTGAAATGAAGAGTAAGATTCACGTTGAAATCATTGACCTACCGACACAGAATATCACAATGCAAGGCACATTAACTTTTCAAGCCCAAGCAACCAGTCTCCACAAAGGTGAATGGTTTGAATCCATCAGCAATGTTTAAAAAGGCAATCGATTTCACGTAAGCATCTTCAGTCCTGTAGACTTATGCAAATAAAATCAACAATGAATTTACTCAGTGCAACTTCTGGCATGTTTGGATATTAGAGTATTACTTGAGTATACTGCAACTACAATACCTACTACTCATTGTATTTACCCTAAGCATAACTTCTAACTGAGTGTGAAGATGCGTAGTGTTGCGTGAAATCTCTTTCCTATTCAAATATTTTCAAGATGGATTCAATGCCTTCACGTTTGTTGAACAAGTTACTTGAATATAGACATGTGCAAGTTTGAATCATCGCAAAAAAATGAAAGCCGAGCCCAGTCGGCTGATTCTTCGAGAGTTTACAGCCATCCCAGTGTTTTCTATGGAACGCGTCATGACCCGCTCCAGTGTTTTTCAAGATTTGCTGCTGCTGTGGAACCTTCCGCAAATGTTTGTGTTGCGCATGGAACCCTGTGCAATGATCAAAGTGTCTGTCCGTCTTTCTGTAATAAACAAGATGGGTAGAAATGGCAATTTCGGCCTTTTTCAGCGAAACTCCTGGCCGCCTCTCGCTGAAAACTGAGGTTCAGCGGAACCCCTTTAAAAAAAACACTGACTTACGCTCTTTCAAGAATAGAAACAAGTGTTGTGCAACAAACACCAGTTAGTGGAAAAAAGCAAAATCAATTCAGTCGTTTACCGCGCATTAACAGGTTTCGCAAACTCATCGTTCATCAGTTCTTCCAGTGCCTTGTCTTTGTCTCAATTCCTTATACAATGAAAACGTGGCTGTACTCCACGGAAAAAAAGTTTGAATCGAAGCAATACTTGCCTCACTGTGAAGAAGTCCGGTTACTGGGCAGGATAGTGTTAAATGCCTCGCGCGATGCCAAAACTCAAGCCTGGGTTTTTGTGGCTACAGTTATTACGGTGAATACGTTGTTTCTGCATTTGATGTTGATTGGAAGCAATGCAAAAATGTTTTTACTTCACTAAAAGTCTACTTACTTATACAATCGTTTCTGCATTTTTTAGAGTTTGAAGATAAGGGTGTCAATACTGAAACTCATAAAATTGACAAATCTGCGAATACCACAGACAAATGATGTATTCCCAAAGGCAAAAATATTCCAACATTTGCTTAAAATTGAGATAGAGCAAATAGTAAATTGCAGTTGATATGAGCAATTATGACGAAAATAGCTTGCACTGGTCCTGACCTCCAACCGCAATTCAGCCTAGCCATGAAACGAGTGTTGTTTAGACCAAATGTGTAAAATGTCGGCATTGAAATCAAGCACCATAACATTCGCCAAGAATGAAAACAGCCTGGTATTGATTTTTTATCTTTGGATGAAAGCCTTTCAGCCAGTTTTGAATAATTTCAGAAAAGATCGACATGTCGAATCTGAACAAAAATCCGAGCATTTCTTCACCAGCTAAGTTCATAAAGGGAAGCATGGATAGCTACACCGGAAATGTCACCCCTGGATTTATACAGCTTCGGAAGTACGATGCTTATGGATTCCCGCACGCTTTATGCCCTGGTTTAAGGTAAAACGTTTCTCAATCTCCTTCCCATTCTTCTCACACGTGAAAGTCATTGCTTGTGTTCGCATTTACAAGAATTTCATTGCGTACTGCAATGTTGCCGCTGCTCTTGCTTGTCTAACGTCTTGTTTGTTTCATTGTTTGAAACTAGACGGACTTTTGTTGCAATGTTGTTGAACTTGATACAGATAAATTTGCAAAAATGACTTTTCGCTCATTCCGACGGTATGCAGTAGAACTAATCTTTTTTATTATCTTGATCATGGAATGTGTTCTATTGTGCATTCACATGGTCTAAGCAATTTCATTTTTTGAAGGAAGTATCAAGAAAACACAAATGCAATTCTTTTTTATGGACTGCTATTGCTGAGTGAAATGTTTCTTTATTCCACAAATATAACAGTGGTTGTCAGTTATTGGTCATTTATGAAAAGTGTTTTAAAATTTCCAGACGTTTGTTAAGAAGTTCAAACAAAACCGGCAGACAACAAAATTTAGGCCACAAACTCTATGAATATGAGCTTAAATTAGGAGTGATTCCGAAAATAATTTGCGTCTTCAAAAAATGCTTATTCAACAACATTTGCAATTATTTCTTCATTAAATAAAATTGCATTTGCTTTTGGCTAAGAGAAAGATCTTTGCGTTTCCTAGTAATTTACAATAGATGTTTGTGTCTATTTCCTGAATGAGGTCAGAAGAATTCATTGTATCTGTTGAGGTTTGAAATGGAGAAAATTGTGTTTGGTAGATTATTGGAATTTCTTCAAAAATATTTGAAATCAAGTAAAAACATTTAGTCTAAAAATGGCAACAATTTGATCATGATTGCATTGGGATATTCATAAACCGTGATGTTTGCTTCAAACCAACCAGTTTTAAGGAAGATTTTGAAAAAATTGGTATCGTCACAAAACAACAAAAGACATCTTATTCTAACATTGCACGGCTGCAGGAGCCACACAAGCACAATGATGAACAAAGGACGAAAATTTAATGATGAACAAAGGACGAAAATTTCTTTACAGAGTGGATGATGGAGCTGATCCGTCTTTGTATTGTGTCGGAACCGTGGGAACGGGCTATACACACAGACGTCGTTGCGGAGATTTTGCCGGTGAATGCTAAAAGCAGTAATCAAGTTTTATTTTTACAAAGTTATGCTTTGTTGAATTACAGCTGTACCGAGGGTAAAGAAATATGAAACCAATATTTCACTGGCGCATTGCAAGACGATCTATGTAAATAAGACGATAAGACCTGAATCGAAAGTAAAAAGAGCTTCCAACTCCAAAATTTCCTGATATTCCAAATGAAGACCTACTTTGAATGTTTTGTTACTGGAGTAAGCAAGCTAGTATCAAACCATTAATTCCTATCGGACAGAATGTCACATATTGCCAGGAAATATGTAACAATTCCAAATATTCAACATCAAGAATAGCCATTGTGCGAAATTTGATTAAAGGATACATTCATGTTCGCATGTTTGGTTTTAATTAATTACGGTTAGTATTTGTAAGCACAAAGGCGATTTGAAAATAAACTCTATGTCGCCTGTCATATCTTTTGTTCCCCGCATGCTTTTCAAATAGATAAAGAGATTGTCTTTCACCTGGAATACTTTCGTTCCATTTTGTCACACTAAACATTTCGTCGGGTGTGCTGAACCCGGTTTTCAAAAATATATAAATATATAATTTCCTTTAACTAATGTTTATCACAAAAACTACACTGAAAATATAACTCTCACTGGGCAGTTGGAGCAATAACAAGTTACTTTGTACGTTGATATCATACGATTTTTGATGAAAATGTAAGTAGACCAATATAGAGAAGGTGTCATATATGCCTGAAATGAATTGCTCATAAAGAAAAACGTTTGGGCCTGAAAAAC
>JGI24022J15233_10008770_pt1 | contig 11331 bp, 6 predicted proteins | sample Ectturendosymbi2_FD_15233 | JGI IMG/M metagenome (IMG submission 15233)
GAAACAAGTTTGACGCCCCCTTGTCCGAACCTGGCGTCTTTTGGAGGCAAATGTACTGTATTGAAAAAAGTACTTGTGACATTGCTGGGACTTTTCTAAGACTCCCGCAGTGATTCGGCGCCCGGGGAATTGCGCCCCCCTTGCCCCTCATCGTTACGCCTCAGTTAACGCCATGTGCGCATGCGCAGAGTAGTATTCTACGTATCAAATACGCTGAGAAAATTGATGAGTAGGGCTTAGGGTTTGGTGTTTAGGTAAGTGTGTCGGGTTAGGGATTGGGTTAGAAAAAGAAAAAAAATCTAGGTTTAAGAATAAGCCCAATGTTTTTCAGTGGTTATAGTTATTCCCGTACTGTAGCTTGTCCTGGGTATCTAACATCTCACCAAAAAGTTTTAATTTACACAACACACATCAAAAAAGTAATCGTCACACTTCATTCCTTTACTCTGAGAAGCAAAATAATCTACAAACAATAATAGGTCAGAAATTTCGCTTGACACCGGGTTCCTACGCAGTATTGATTTGTGAAATCGGTTTTCAAGACCTTGAAAAAGTATTGAATTTGGCCAAAATGTATGTAAAGTACTGAAAAGGCAGGGAAATTCCAATTGTTTGTTTCAGCCATTTGTTTATTCAAATTTTGTTCTTTACCGCTGATGACGGTTTTGCAGATGATTTTTGCATTGTATTCCATGAATGAAATTTTGGAAAAATGATGATAAGTGATGGTATTGAAATTGTTTCATTTGGTATTGAAAGAGTATGGAAAATGATTTTTGAAAATGAGTGGGATCCCTTGCTGTTAGTTTATCTAAATTAAGGCAACGGCATGATCGGAAAATAAGCAAGGAAATCAAACTGAAAAACAACTCTCATCACCACCCCAACATCTGATAAGCAAGTATCAGTCGACCATCATCACCGCGTTTGGTGCATACGGATACGTAGGATCGCGTGGTTACAAGCAGTGAACTACCTATAAAGTGGTGGTAGCTCGGCTTAATTACTCTAAAAATTGAAGAGCATATGCAGAAAAAGATACAGTGTAAAGTACATTGGAAACAACACTGAAAAAGCCCTAGGATTACCGTACGAACAAACATCGACAGCGCGCTTGCAATTAACACACGCGTGGGGTGAGAAACTGGAGCACTTCTACGACTACGACATGCATATGTGCAGTCAAGTTTTACGGAATTGAAGCCTTCTAACCCCATCTTCTAGACGCGCCACGGATCTTAGGCATAGTAGTAGTGATAAGTTTATTGGCAATAAGGAAGGTATTGCTTTTACACATTCACAGTAAACAGTCTACCAGGACACCGAAAAAAACAGAACGGATATCATGTCAGGTGTCCTCAAAAAAGCTAACATTAAAACACATTTCAGTTATACTAGCAACGCAGTCGAAGAATGGGATGTTTGCAGGATGATCCACACAGTTGCGCGGGGTTGCTGGGTCGCAACTGGTTTCTCTCGTTAGAGTGCCTGAGCGGGATAATCTGCCACGGAGCATAATTTTTTTCGTTACTCCTTCGAAATCCGGCAATTGGCAGCAAACATTGTTTGCTACGAACCTACTGGTGAAATCAGACGACAAAGTAATTATTTACTAAGCAGTATTGCCTAAATAAGTGCCCAAAATGAAATAGCGAAAATGGTAACGATGCGTAATATGCCTTGGAGCGATTAATACGGATGAGTTTATGACAAGCTGAACAACATTAACGTAGTCTTCGTTCACACCACGCCGCAGAAGTTATCAGCTTTTAATATCAACGTATCAATGTTGATTTTCATCTCGTTCGCTGTCGGCTTTGGGTAGATATTTTTGCCACTGCATTTCTCCCCCAGCCTTTCAGTTACGGATGAACGCCTTTTTCTGGGCGGGCTTTAAGATATCAAACGATTTGCACGTATCATTTGTTTTCAGATTCAATTGGAACAGAGACCTACGAGCAATTGCAAAACCTCTTCCGCCAAGGACTCACCTTGGGAGAAGTGTACGAGCGATGTAGAAAAAAAGTAGACCTTGACACTTTACATACATGTTATTTGCTGATGCAATAGAAAATAGATTACCTGATGGCTGAGTGATTACCCACGAGAGCATCTTTAGTGTTCTCGCGCATATGGCGTTGTTGTACAGTTTGTTTTTCACTGTGGTTTTTATGCAATGTCACTGTGATACCTGGCTGGCTTAAAGTATATGGATGTGCTCCTAACCCGATTTAGCCACAGCTTTGGACACCAGCTGTGTATGAAAGTTGACGCGCTTTATTTCAGTCCTTGAAACACTAATACATTCAATCGTATTGCGGGGCTTCCATCAAAATTAGCAACGAACTTTTTTGCACTTCTAAATATTGCCGTTGTGTGAATGCAAGCTGTGTCGGTGCTGTATAATCCGGTTTTAACTTTTCGCTCTTCAATCCTCGTCCTACGCTGTTTGATGATCTTGTTCCTGCCGTATGCGTGCTAATGCAGTTTTTGCACTTAACCTGAGATCACCAGTTCAATAAATATTTTCAATTATCCGTTCCTGTCTGATATCTGATATTGGTAACCTCTCAAAAATGCCTTGCTCAATCACACTTAACAAAATCACAAACACAAGTTTTTATTGCAGACGTTGTAACGGTGAATTAAATGTTGGAGAGTTACAGGGAACACAAAATTCGCGGGGTTGACGCGAAGTAATAGGCAGTGAATTACTTAGGACTCGTCCAGCGTTTGAAACGAGCTTCCAACTGCATTCAAACTGTTCTTGCCTTACGGACTGCAGTTTGGTGAACGATTATTCAATAAATTTCAACTGGAAAAAAGCAATGCGTACGATATGTTTGACTCTACATTTGACTAGCTTTCTCCAATGATTTACAGGCTTCTTTTAGTTTTCCCACAAGGTCCTGCAGTTCTTCACGTGTACAAGTGAAATTGATGTTTTCACCATCGCTCTGTTTCAAAGAAAGCGAGTATTTTAGCTCATTAACCTTGTGTACCTGGCTGTTTCTGATACCATAATCCAACCTCCAGTGCACATCAATCAGTTCAGCAGGGCTATGTCCAACATTTGAAAGACAACATCGCAGGTTCGTTTTGAAGTGATTGAACGTAACGATAAAAGATTCCTTCCGCTTTTGTGAAAAAGCACAGTCATCCAAGATGATGGCAAGTTGCTCATCCTCAAGGTCCGTTTTTGCGCATTCGACTACCAATGCCATTAGAGCTGCAAAGCATTGCTTTAGTGTGGCTTCATTTGAACAAGCGATTGATTTTAGTTCAGATCCATCTTTATACCGATCAGGTTTCAAAAGGGCTTGACACACAATTTCAATCAAATTTGTGAAGCTTTTGTCAGGTAAAAGAGTGTCATCTCCACAAAGACGTAGCANTGCAAAATTTTGCGAAGAAACGACATCCATTTTTCAAAAGTACAAGGCGTAGCGAGTTCACTACATCTGAAAAACATGAGACAAATCTGAACTGACTTCTGTATGTGCTTAAATTGCAAAATGTATTTCTAAACCATACCAACAAATGTAGTTTTGATGGAGATTGTCCACTGTTATAGCCAGGGCTGTGGAGCTGGAGTCCAATCAATTTTGGATGAATGGAGCCGGAATTAAGACATTTAAATTATGGAGTCAGAGCAGGGAAATTTGAGTTCTGACTTCACAGCCCTAGGCATAGCAGTCAACCTCATGCAACATTACTGATGTAGTAGGGTTACACTGAAAAATTTGATGGTCACCACAGCAACAACTATTCAGAATATTAACTACAACCAAAACTTCCTAATCCTGCCTGCATAGCAACTTAGTTCTTTACAGAAAAAAAAACAAATCAGAACACAACAATGATGCCAATTCCGTTCCAGATAGAGGATAAAACAAACTTATTTTCAACAGTGAATAACTTCAATTATTAAAATCACACTGAATACAGGTAGTAGTCTGGCTACAATTGGGTATGGAGCACACAGCACATTTTAACTTCTTAATAATTTTCAAACTAAAAAGACTATACTACACCTCTCTTGCAGGAAGCGAAATTGTGAAAAAACACCATTAAATTTTTGCAGACACTGGTTTAAGCACATCCAATAAGACTTTGTAATTATGATTAATATGCTCATTAGGCAAGAATGTTTGTAAAATAAAGAAGTAATCTTATGCAGCATTCCAATGTAGTCTTGAAAAGTATGGAAAAGTAATTTGTCATTTCCCAGTCTGGAAAAAAATTTTTTTTGGTCTATGAAATGGGAAAAGAAAATAATTTTTCAGACTTCATCTTTTGACATACATTTTCATAATATTTTATTCAAGATTGATATAATTTTACTTATATCATGTTAAATATTATAGTGTCTGTATATATTTGACTTAGGTAATTCATATGGAAAAAATCTGGAAAAGGTCTTGAAAAAGTCTGGAAATTTATATTCATATGTGTAGGAACCCTGCTGATGTATCAACACCCAGATGAATGGTGTTTTGCTTCATTTCTTACTTCGTTGCCACATAGTCCATACTCAATTGTTTTGCAGTCTCTTCAGTATAGTTCAGCTAGGCTGCAAGGTTGATACACACTGTCAAAAATGCCAGTCAACTTAATTTTCAGCATGGGCCTCCTTGTTGCCATGATTTCAGTTATTTTGTAACTACTTGCACGGGTCAATCAGCACAATGTCTTTTTCTTTAAAGCACAGTTGGTGACTTTGTCAGTCTCACTTGCATGCTTTCACTATTTACAAACAAAACATTGGTTGATGTCTTCTCCCTTTTCTTCTGGTCAAAGTCATTTAGCATGCAAAATTGATTTGACAGCTAAAGATGAAAACCATTGATTGTAGCCTTGAATGGTATGTCGAAATGCACCGCAACGCAACTCCAGTCATACTTGTCGGCTCTTTGAGCAGATCTAGTCTACATATATTTCCATAGTCCAGTCTGCATATTAATAAGTTTCCACATGAATTAGTAGTTCATTTAAATTTGAGTTCAACTTCAACAAAGGTTTTCTTGATATGCAGAGTAATCAGCTTGTACAGCTTCTTTATCTGCCAAAAGTTCGGGGCAAGTTAGCCAGACACACTTGCCAATCAAATGTTATGCACACAACAGTTTACAAACTTTGAAATCAGTTCTTGAAACATAATCCTCATTCAAATTAGCACTAAGTGCTTGTGTAGCTCTTCTTGAAATCCTCAATTCATTACAGACATGAATTTACTGCATAATTTACTGATTTCTTTCTACAGTATCATGAGTTATAATATTTCTCACTCATTTCAACCTTATACCATTTCAATTACTATAAAAAAAGAAAGAGAAGAACTAAACAGAAACTTTCCACAAACTAGGTAATGCTACTAACAATCAGCAGTTGAGTTGTTTTTCAGTTTTCAGAACTTTGCACTGTTTCATGTTTGCTTACAGGCTACCTTATACGGTACATCTACATAACAGGGAGTCATGAACGCTATAGTATGAAAGTCCATTGCAGTGATCTGATCATCATGTGAACACAACATGCAACATCAAATCACAAAACACAGTAATGTAATTATATCTGTAATTTCACAGTGCATTGAGCAAGCATGGTTCCTTATTCCCACAGGTTCATCACCAGCTCTTCATCACAAAACAGTGTAAATCTAACAATAAAGTAAAGCGTTTCATTATATTTCACCCCCATGCTTGTGTTTTCGCATAATGCAAAACTAACTTTCCATCAACACCAAAACATTCATACAAAGAACCAATTTCCCTGTCTGGAGATGGAGCAAAAGCTTGATTAACATACAGAAACAAAGAATCTGCCTGTTCACATTTTAACAACTTTCTTAAAAATTGTATCACCCATTGTACAGTTTGAGAAGGATCAACTTGCCACTTCTTCCTCTTTAGTATAGGTGCATCACCTGTAGGTCTTAGTAATACTTCAACTTTCTTGCACTGGACATTTTCTTGCTTTTCAGGATGACTTCCAGCCTCCATCATTGGAACAAGCAAATTTCACCACAGTTTTACAATGAACATCCAGTATGAGTAAGAGAGCACAGATACAGTCCTAAAAATATACAGTATTTACTTGATTGTTAGGCACCCTTGTGTTAAAGCCACATAAAATGATCTTCAAGAAGTAATACAAACTGCTCTTGATTATAAGACATACCACTAATCATTTTGCAAACCAACACTAAGATGTGTGTCTACTGCAAACTCACAAATAGTTTTGTGAACTTCAGCATGATCTCAAAGACCATAACATCACAGATAAGTGCATAACATTTCCTATCTTACAAGCTGTGTAATTGGCAAGCGTCACAACATACTGTACATCCCTGCAGTAACAAACCTTGGTTATAGAAAGTAAGAAATACAATCCATATAAAATGATGACAAAACCAGTGTTGCAGCCTGCCACTTGCTTTTCTACAGTGAAAAGTTTTTCCGTAAGTCCCCTTAAGCAGTATCAATTTCACTCCCCTTTTCAGCTATCCTGACTACCGCATGGCCTATGATGAAACCACAGTGTTGTGACATATCTTATTTCACTTAAAATTCCTGAGGCAACCACAATTAATTTCAATATGCAGCAGCTCAAATAGATTAACATAGGCCTATATGGGAAATCAAAACAAGGTTGAGATTAATTTATTCATGTATCTAGTGATAGAGCGCATGTGACAACCAGCAAGTAAGGGCATACCCTGCACCTTGTAAACATCTGACACATTTTATGTGGTGCTTTAAAAAGTAATATACGTGATTATGTCACCTGATCATCAATCTGGCCCTCTGGAGAAGTGCAGCTACTCCCAGTTGAAAACAAACAAGTTATGTTTCGAAACAAAAACATATGCTGCAATAAATCTGAAGTTCATTTTCCACAATAAATATTTGAAAATAATGCACACTTAACTCCCATTTAAGTACAAGGTTGCATCCCAGCTATGTACACAACAATCTGTTACATATTCTGGATTCAAGTTTATCAGCAATGCATTAGTTACACCAACGCCTATCCTTGGCTCAGGCTACAGCTATGGTCAGGAGGAATACTGCCAGAAAATTTTTTTGCTACAACTTAGCATACAAAGTATCCAGTGTTGCAACGTACAAGCCTTGAAGCCTACTCTGTTATGTCATCAAAGTCAAAGGAATTGATCGGTGTGATTTTCACGGATTCCATTCCTTTTCTTTTCCTGTAATCATTGTAGTACAATGTTTTATATGGGTGTAGCTTAGTGCTATTGATGTACTTGTACTGTTATACTGTACCCAGTAATTCGTTTGTCTGATTTGACATCTTACATTTGACTGTATAACTGAGCTTCTCATGATTGACTTATAACTGAGCTTCTAGATCACTGGGCCAGCTTCTCATTGCATTTGATGCTAATAGTGCTTACTTTGAAGTCTTTAAAGTGTCCATTAATATTGTTGCGATCGGAAATCCCGAGCGGCATTATGTGCAAAGCTTCGCACTGTGGCAGCAAGCAACAACAGAGTTCACATGCCATGATCACTCTATTATTGCTTGTTCACGCCACATATACTGTATATAGTGTTGTTCTTCACGCACATCCCATTCGTGGTGAATCACACATTCAACGCAATACCAGTGGAAAGGTTGCAACAATATAGTGTTCTGAGGCAAAAACACATCATAAGTTAACTTCAGTTTGTTTTCGAGGTATTTATTGGAAGTGTCTGTTTTGCCTCAAGAGGCAAACACTGTACTGGGGTTATTTTGCCACTGGCAGAACACAACTGATAGAATTTTGGACTTAAACAGGATTTGGATTTGAAACTGTCAGTTTATCGGATTTGGATTTTGAAATGAAATTTTCCGGACTTGGATTTGAAAAACCTACATCCATTCATCTCTGGCTATGGTCCAGAGGCAGTGCTACCACAAGCTTCTCTGCAAAAAGCACTATATTAGAAAAAAGATTCACTAGATCTGAAAAGAATTCACTAGGTTTAAAGATTTGTATCGAAGTTCATAGTTTTGCTTGAAATGATTTAGTTATTCACTTTATCCCCCAAAAACTTTTGCACCATTTGTAAGTTTCTTAAAATTGATTGCTGCGATCTTAAAGCCCGAGCGGCAAGTGTGCGAAGCTTCACACTATGGCAGCAAGCAACGCGAGTTCACCTGACAAGATCACTCTATTATTGCTTGTTCACACCACATGCGTATGGTGTTGTTCTTCGCACACATTCTGTTTGTGGTAACTGCGCATTCAGCACAACGCCAACTGAGAGGTTGCAACAACATCCCCTCCTTTTTACAATGATCCACACTTCACACATTCGTTTTGTGAAGGCTTTCACACAGCACGACCTTCACATCCTGGTCACAACACCATTTTGTTGCAATCGGAAAGCCCAGGCAGCAAGTGTGTGAAGCTTCACACCGTGGCAACAAGCAACAATAGAGTTCACCTGACGAGATCACTCTATTATTGCTTGTTCGCGCCACATATATGGTGTTCTTCATGCACATTCCGTTCATGGTGAACAGCACAACGCCAACCGATAGGTTGCAACAGGATCATATGCTGAAGCCAGGAAAATCCTACTAACAAGTTAAAACAACAATCATCAGGCTTTTTTAACGAGCTGAAAACGACACCACTCATAGAGTATTTTAGACCAATCATCTTATATAACATTTCATCTACTTATTCTACTGCAGTGTTCTGCAAAGAAATGAAAATTCCACCATGGTCAACATTGCAGCAATTAAAAGCATGGAAGAAAAAATGATCAGAATCTCAAATTACAAATATTTTTGTTCGCTCTGTTGGTGCAAGTCTTCAAGCAACGATTCACATAATAATTGTTTACGGATTCTGATTGAAAAAGGCTGAAAAGTTAGCAAAAAGACAAACGATTTTCTTCAAACACATAGTTTGCAAAAAATCACTAAATTGCACTGAAAAATCACTAGGCATGGCACCAGTGTCCAGAAGGAACCCTGCCAGCAGACTGAAAACCAGTGTTGCCAGATGGTTGTCACCTAATAGTACCTGCTACTGTAAACTGTATCATGGAAAACTGTTAGATCCTGCTAAAAACCACTACCATGGCACAAATATTCAGCTAAAACCTGCTGAAAATAGTGAAATTCTGTTAAGAGAAACTGGTATCTTTGAGGTGTTTAAAATATACTTCTAAAGCTTTGAATCAATGTTTGGTCTTGCCCTCACCATAATGGACCAGACATTAGGCCTATGACTTCCTGGCATTGATGTGAAATTCGCGTTCATAAGCATAAACACAGCAAGTATTCAGACTAGAGAGTCTTAGACTTGAAGACTAGGCATGCTTCATTATTTGTACCAAAAAAAACACGCATCAAAAATTACGGGACCACTTTGTATACAGTAGCATAACGAAAAGACCAAAATCGCTAAAATTTCAAAAAGCTTTTCGAATAACAATCTCTTATTATGACAACACACTATTGGCTGGTGAAAGTTAATTTATTCAAACATACAATGTTATCAACTCACCGGTTCCACAACCAGTCTCCGCCATATCTCCACCTACTCATATACTCACAAGAAAGCATATGGTGCCACGACCACGTGCTACGCGAACCGCGCATGCATTCTTTTGCATCCGATACGGTGAATCATCAACATAGAGATCTAAGCAAAGATAGTGGAAAAAATTTATTTTATTTATTTATTATTTATTTTGCTGCAGGCTCGTGGTCCATATCACAAGCACAAGCGAATAGCACAAGAGCACAAAAATAGTTACTAATACTAGCCAGTGATAGCGTGACTCGAGTCAATGACTCGACTCGAGTCACGTTGAGAAAAAAGGTGACTCGACTCGAATCACGTTTTTCGCAGAATGACTCGACTCGAGTCACAATCAATGACTCAAGACTTGAGTCAGAGTCCTTTTAACAAAATCTCTGAGCCTCTGATGCACATACCCAGTTCGTTTGCACACAAAAAAATGAGCATTTTTTGCTTCAGTGACGAATAAGATTGGCACAGATTTTCTTTTTTGATTGTCTAGTTGTACTTTGCTACATTTTAAGGATCATGTGTCCCAACCTGCACAGAGGTAGAGCTGAGACTTTGCTTTTCATTGAGGAGTCAGAAACAGAAAAGGCACAATATATCGACACCTTATCATTGTTTAATGCAGTGTTTCTCAAACTTATTTATTCCATTACCCCCTTTTCACTTTCAAAACCTCGTTTTCGCCCCCCAAGCTTGATAAAGCAAACATAAGGTAGTAAATTCAAATGATATTATTCAAAAAAGTACTTAACTAAGCCATTAAAAAGCTGAACAAAGCAATTGTTTTATGATGCTGATATTATGTTCAAAATTCTTGTGCAAATAATCCAGGGCTACCGTGCCGAAGCTGGGCATTTTGCCTGGAACTGGAGCTCAAATTAAAAACCAGAACTTGGAGCTAGAGCTCAAATTAAAAATCAGGAGCCGGAAGCAGAGGTCTGTTTATAATTTAGGACCGGAGCTGGAGATATGGCCATTTGAGAGGTAGCTCCTGCTCCGGTAACCTTCCTAGATGCTAACGGTTTTCCCAAATAGATTTACATGTGCTCTTTATGTCACACTAAACGCGATTGTTATGAGTTACGACACCAGACTGCAACAATGGATCTGGAAGCCTTTGATGTTTCTTTGGTTTAATAATCACTAAGCCTGTGACATCGTAGCTGGCGGGCATGGTGTCACTTGTTGAACAATGGTTCTCAAACACTGTTCAAAGAGCCGCGTTGCAGCCCTCAGGCATCTTTTGTGCGGTTTTCAGCAATCTTTCTGTAACAGATTCTATTTGAATAAGAGCTGATGATGCCTACTTCGTAGGAAAAATATATACTCTGCAAGAGCTTAGTGTCTGATTCTTTGCTGGGAAAGGATTCCTTTCCATAGGCAGTGTTGCATTCTTACACTTCAGAGACCAAATACAAATTGCAGTCGAATAGAATGACTCAAGCAAACAGAAACAATGTATAAGAATGCTTGACAGCAAATCAACGCTTCCACGCTAATTACACAAAGAACACAAGTCAAGGCTTAAGGCCGTAAATTTCACTTATCACTAATGACAAAAGCGCTGCTATGAAATCACACAAAGAGCACGCTAGTCGAACGCATTACTCAATACCAGAACACCTTCCCGTCAATTTATGAAACACAACCCGATCAAGTTCAGCAACAATACAGTTTACGAGGCTTATGTGGTCGTTGTGTATGCCTCGGATTTTCGCGAGGTGCTGGGATGTCCGAGGCGGTCATCTTGGACTGAAGCTGTTTCCGAGATG
>JGI24022J15233_10008773_pt1 | contig 11330 bp, 8 predicted proteins | sample Ectturendosymbi2_FD_15233 | JGI IMG/M metagenome (IMG submission 15233)
AAAAAAAAAAAAAAAAAAAAAAAAAAAATGAAAGTAGGGAAGTCGAACCTAAAACCATCAGCATTAGCATAGTTAGTAGCCGTCGCGCTTAACCACTACACCACGAGATCCACAACGTTTGAATGACAAACTGACCCTTTTATCAGGACAGGTGTATCCGTAGGCACTTCCTTATATGATTATGGTCATTGGTCAGATTAACTTTATACTAGCTTTATATGATCGTTCAGCTTTGTATGATTGTTGGCCTAGGAATTAAGCTGAAGTTCAAGTGAGGCCCTGGAGGTAGACATTACTTCGCTTGCCTCAATCCTCGTATTGCAGCAAGCGTGCTCCTCAAAAGGGCAAATCTGAGCTTTGTCCTCATGTGTGTCATGACAGATGCATATGCCTATGGCTTCCTGCATTTTTCAGCTATTTTTTCTGCTAGTCTTTTGTTGACTCTGATGCATTCTGATGCCATGCCTCCACTTGTTTTAAAGACAAGGGGCTGAATAAAGACTTCTCATTGTCAATCATTCTTTTATTCATTGTACTTATCCTTCTTCTGTTTTTTTGTGTTGTTGGTAGATCTCTGCTGGTGCTAGGGACTTACCAGAATATGACTGTGAGGTAGGATGTGTAATCCTTATGTCAAAGAAAGTTTTCTCACAGCTATTCCATTTCCACAGCCCCTTGCTGAGATATCCAACCTTGCATTGTCAGCAATGTTAACTTTTCTTTCATAGTCATTTTCAATGATTGGCAGAAGTGTGGGTTCAGTCCAAACATCCCTACAAACGTTTCTCATTATCTGTGCCTCAGAGTCTGAGCACTGACTAAGTTGTGCCTCACTGAAGTGTAGCCACCCAGTTTACATATGAGGCTGTGATCCATAGAGTTTATCTTTCCACAAGCACAGTGAGTGGGTATGCCTTTCACCTTCCATTCATGTCTCATGCAGACGGCATCCGTGAATTCTTGTTTGTTTAGTGGATATCTGATCACTTTGATTGGCAAGGCTGACGGCCATGATGTCCTTTAATAGTTCATCACGGCTGTTTTGGCATTTTGCTTCTTTTCTTGTAGTATTATGTTTTTCGTGTGTGGTGTATAGCTGGTCTGAGGGGTTGTAATCAAAAGCGAGTTTTTGGGTGTAGATTTTGGTGGTGAGTTTATTATTGATCTGAGTGGAGTCTTTGTATTCTGTCTTGGCAGTTTCCCGAGGATCTGTCAGACCTAGCCCACCATGCCTGAGAGGAAGAGCTAGTATTTGTCTTTCTGCATCACTTACTTCTCATCGTATGAGAGCGGGAATCAATTGATCTCTGATGGTGTTTCCAGTGGTTCAAATAATTCACTCATCCGGCACTGTTCTTTGGAAATGTGTCCATCTGGAGCATAATCGATTGGTTAATGCTGAGTAATGAGTATGCTGCTTGAGGATCATCTTGTGCATAATTTGATAGCAACTGAAGGTCTTTTACCCAACCCTCAACCTTGTTTTTTAATGTATTTCTTATCTAAAACTTAAACATATTTATCCACCAAACACCACACAAGTAAATTCGTATAAAGCAACAACAACATGTACAGTATAAACAATACAAAACAGTATTACCATGTGTAATACCACAATACAAGGCTGAAGTACCCTGATGATGGTGTAAGAAGCACATGCACAGAAAAAAAACAGAAAAAACTGAAATACAGCGAAAATGAAATAAAAAAAACAACAATAGATGTCAACATAACGCAGATGATGGTGGGAAAGCAATGGGTGAAGAGTTGATACATGTACAGATTAGTAGGAGAGGAAGAGCTAGAGCATTTGTCTTTCTGCATCACTTACCTCTTGTCCTACGAGAGCAGGAATCAATTGATCTCTGAAGGGATTTTCTGGTGGTTCGAATAATTCACTCATATCTGGCATTGTTCTTTGGAAATGGGTCCATCTGGAGCATAATCCTCTGGTGAATACTGAGTATGCTGCTTAAGGATCATCTTGTGCATACTTGGAAAGCAGCTGAAGGTCTTTTACCCAGCCCTCAACCTTGTTTTAGTGCATTGTTCCTTGAATGATTTTGTCCCAATTACCAACCCAAGGTAGTGTTTACCGTGGTTGGTGATTTTGATTCCCTAGTTTTTGAAGCATTTTTGTGCAGATTGCATTAGACTATTGTCTTTTATGATGAGGATGGTCTTTGCAGGTTTTCGATAGTACCCAAAGTCTGGCTCCTTGGCCTTCAGGTATTCCCACCATTTTCTCACGCCTGCCAGTGATCCAACTGCAGAGCTATCGTCCGCATACCATACCTGTTTCACTTCATCATTTGCAGTTTCACTGCTCAGTGTTTGTATCAGTGGTCATATGGATCAGGCATACATTGCCATTGCTGCATTGTCCCCCAGTGTCACACCCTCCTGTGACAGTATGTGGTCCCCATTTTCAAGATATAGCCTGGTGGGTGTGTTGTAACTGTTGTGTAGGTATGTGTACATGGGGTGACACAGCCTTTTGATGTTTTCTGGGATGACTTTTCTGTTGAGTTTGTTGAACGCATTGTTTGCATCTACTTACAGCAGGCATTCACTGCTTTCCTCTTCATAACTTTTCCTTACAGCATGCGTCGCTGCTTCTATGCCTGATTCCACTCCCGCACATGTCTGCAGTGTTCCCGCTGCACAGATGATGTCTTCCTTCAGGAGTCCTGTGATTGTTTTGCCAATGATTCGCCGTAGGCATTCATCTACACCTACTGGCCTAATGCCATTGTCTTTTTTCTTGAGTGGAACCATGGGTGTCGGAAGCAGTTTTTCCAGGGGAAGGCCATTAGGGGATTTTTCGAAATCTTTTAGGGGGGACAAAAGTGGCAAAATTTTGTTTTTCCCTCTCGAAACTAAGAAAGTATCCTTTTTTTGCTGAAAATTTCAAAATCCAGGGGGGCCTTGACCCCCCCACCCTCCCCTCTGATGGCCATGAATGGAACAAGTCTGTATGCAAGGAAAGTTGATATATATTCATGTGGAGTGGTGTCCGCCACAAGATGCCTTGCCAGGGTGGCAATTTCATCAGCTAGCATTTGTGAGTGAGTGCCATATGATTTCGAATAAATCATTTCTCTCCAAGTTTCCATGTCAATCTATGTCGGTCCTCCAGACCCCAATGAGTTTTTGGTATTGGATGCGATTTCATCTTGAGTTATATTTTCAAAAATAACCCTCTCTGTTTTGGTTTCAGGCTTATCAATTACAGCAGATTGTTTTAGTTCTGCTGCTTTTGGGTGCTTTTCCTTCAGTTTCTTTTTGATGTCTGTAGTGATGTCATGTTCTCTGTTAATGTCATTGGCATTATCCACAAACCTAAGGGCCTTTTTCACCTATCCTTGTAGCATTAGTCTACAGAAGGCTTTCCGGTCTGATTGTTCTTGATTTTGAATGATTTTTTGAGTCTTTTCTGAATAGCTTCACACTCTTGATCAGTTCTGCTAGCTTTCCGTGTTTCCACCATTCCATTCTTTTGTTCAGGTATTTGATGTGTTCTCCGTTTTTAGATTTGAGTGATGGCTTATGTAGTAGTAGAGGCAAAAATACTTGAAGCGTTTGGATTGCTACTGGCTCCCATCTTTTACTGTCGTTAAAGAGTCCTATAAAATGAGACACATAGAACTGCAATTAGTGTTTTTCCAGCTTTTCCTCTTGGGATTTGCATTTTACAATTTTTTGATATGCCGAATTGAAACTTTTTCTGATTTCCTTTGTCTTTCATCTTGTCCCGTGCTATATGTGTTTCCCTTTGGGTGGTTTCTTTGTCTTGGTCCTTGCAGCTATCACGCAACCATTTCAAGTTGTTATCCCTGGAATTGTCTTTGCAGCACATGATGATGTATTGATCCTGCGGCATTCCAACACAGATGCAGTGGTACCATTTCATCTTCATGCACCCTCCATCACACCCTAGGCGCTCATAAAAGTCGGTGACAATTTCCTTACAAACTCCACATTCACCCTTCCCAGATGCCCCAATAGACTTTCAGGATTTCAGAAAGGTTGTATTCAGTCTACACTATACATTTGAGCCTATTATGTCCCTGAAACTTATTCAAATAAAGCAGGAGTCAGAGTTGATGTTTCAAAGTTTTCAGTGTCAGAGCAACTGTAATTGAGTCTGATAAATGTGACTCCACTCATCTCTGGTCTATGGTGGTGGCATCAGAATGTTTTATACGGCAGGGCAGCTTGCCCAAGAGCTGAACAAAATCATAGAATTTGCTATTGTGATATTTGCTGTGGTCAAACAGAGTGGAATTGATTGGAAGTGGATTTTCTGAAAAAAAGCATTTGATGTAGTCATATGCCATTTCTACTACAATACTAGGCAGGAACAACGATCATGATCACCATTGCCGATGGTACTTTTTCAGATATTCCTAGCCTAGTCTGCAGTGCACATTCAAGTTGACTATGGCAATAGGTCTTATCAGCTTTGCATATATGTTCATTTTACCCTTCTACAGTTATGGCACATTTGTGTGTTAAATTGAATGAAAACTGTGTTTGGGAATTGTCAGAAGCTTGGCATAAGTGATTTCTTAGCACTGTTTTTCATTATGACATGCACATTCTAATATCAGATATTTGCATAAAATAGATGTTATATCATTTTCAAATACTGTGTGAAATGTTTTCAGATAAAAGTTGATTAGTAACTGAAGATTCTATTGCAAAAAATGCAAAATTTAACTCTTTGTAGAACACGTAAATGAAGAAGATGAGTTTTCAGAGTCACAAGAGTAGAAACAAATCAGAGTTGATATTTTCCATTTTGTCAGAGCAGAGTTGGGCTCTAAAAATGTGATTTTTCATATCTCTGGTGTGGGTAACTTCAAAGTAGTGAATTTTGCCATGAGGATGACGCTGACACAGGTTTTGTGTCTGTGGTGCACACAGCTTGTATTGAATTTTGCTATATGGCGAAATAATTTTCTGTTGTTAAAAAAGAATTTAGAAAAAATTGCTCTCAGTTACATATTCAATACTATAGGATTCTGAAAAATCTTGCTCTTTTGTAAGGTTGCTGTTTTAAGGCAGTAAGTGTAGAAATCCAGAAATGATCTTCTAGTTACTCTTAAGTTCAATGTTTTTGTGGCTTGCATTTTTCAGGGCAGTGATGAAATTTTGCTTCAGAATGGACTGAATTAACACCTTCATCATGGATTGACGCATATGTGTCATACTTCAAATACACAGGGTAGGGATTGACGCATGTCACATATATGCGTCATTCAATCGAATGCGCTGGGTGTAGATTGACGCATTTATATGCTTACGTAATAACTTTCCTCATACTTGTTTTTTGCCACAAAATTTTCCACAAACGTTCTTCATACTTAAGACACATTAATCCTGAAAATTTTATACACATTGACCACAAACTTATTGAGGTACAAGGTTTTGCCTTAAACCATCTTGGCTTGGCTTAGGCTACAAGACTTTAAGTAAAGTTAGGTGCTAACATTTATTTCATAACACACAATAACATTTTTTGTACTCATTTTTTGCAATGAAAATTTATAAGGATGTTCCTCTATTTATGCATCTTTCTTAATAAGTTGAGTTCAATTCATCAAGAACTCTTGAGTTATTTATTTTTAATCGAACAACCAGACTGGGTTTGCAGTGCATCAAACTGTTGTCGTGCCTGTTTTGGTTCAGTAAGTTGTTGAGTAGAATGCAATAACTTGCTCTCATGCTTGTTCTTTGCAGCCAAATTGTAGATGAATGTTCTTGTGAAAATGCATCTTGCCTGAAATTTGAGGTTAATCAGATAAGTACTTTTTCAATTACTCAACTTTGAGTCTAGCTGGTGGATAAAAACAACCCAATAACAGTCCCGCACCAGCCAAATAATCATGTGGAATTCATGCTCCACCAAAGGTGTTAACAGATACCAGTAGAGTTACACAAAACAGCTTAAATATGCTGCACATTAAAAATGTAAACTATATAAAAATGTACACAGTAACTATACCAGGGTTTCTCAACCAAGGCCTTCAGCCCCCCTTGGGGACCGCAGAGCAGTTCTCTAGAGGCAGGCCTTTACAAAATAGCTCTGCCATGATATTGCAAAACCCCAAACCCCCAAACAAAGCCAGGTATTTTTGTTGATGAGCACAGGGGGCCACAAGTGTTGAGAGTCTTTGGATGGGGCCACAAACCACGAAAGGTTGAGAAACACTGAACCATACTGTGTATTTTTAATAGTTGAAAATTTGTTGAGGCAATGTATGTGCACTTGTATAAAGATGCTTTTTGAAAAACAATATAAAAACGCTTCTTTCAAATTATAATAAAATAAGAAAATACCTCAAAAAAGATTAAAGCATTATGAATCAGGAAAGAATAAAATTATATCATAAGATAAAGGTTTGTTTTACTGTCTATGTTCACATAGAAAAAATGCATAGCTACAATGAAAATAGATTTGATCTGCACAATCTTTGTACCATTGTGTTGCTCTTTGTACCATTTGTGTTGCTCAACCAGTACTAAATTTAATAAGCAGCAATGGCAAAAGGTTGTATTGCTCAACTACAATGTAATAATGTCAGTGATTTCAATAGTGCCATTCACTCTCTGAAGAATGCAAACATAATAACAAGATAACATTATAATGAAAAACACGCCTAATGAAAATGATGTCAATGACATATTGCCAACATTTCGAGAACTCCTGTTATCATCATCAGTGCATTGCAAATTGAACTGCAGTGATCATGCTGCAAGTTCTTGTTGGTCACTCAGGAGAAAAGTGCTGTGAAAAATGAAAAATGTGAAGAGCTGTTTCGGTAGTGATGTAGTGGTGCGAAGCATACATCGTCACATGACTCAGCTGGATACTTGCCGATGGTGATGGCGCGTAATGCCATGAGTGAGGCATGAAGCTCTGTTACAAGTTAAAAATGCATAGAGGCATTGATGGGATGTTTGCGTTCAGCTCTTTGTTCTTGAATCAATAAAGATTCAACAATCTGCAATCGCCACCAATTGTCACTGCCAATGACCTCAGGGTTGTGAAAGTCAACCTGATGATCTGGGTTGGCTGCAGCTTAGTGACGTCTGATGCTCTTCTATATGATTTATTAAATTGCGTTGCTTGAAAAGAACAAGTTGCTGTTCTTCAAAATTGGTGGCCACCACTAAAAGCTGGCGGTGTCTATTAAGTTCCTTTGTCAACAGAAACCTGGGAAAATAATGCACGCAGCAGGCATCTGGTAAGTTAGACCTGTAGAGCTGGGACAAGGTTATACGTAACATTTAGTAAGAAAATCAACAGCAGCTTGATGTCGAACAGCCTTGCATTGCACAAGTTTGACCTTCCTGAGCAACACCTTAGTTTCACTTCCAAAATGGCTAAAACTTCCAAAATGGCTACCAATCAACTTTGGCACATGAAAAGCGATATGAAAACGAAATCAACGACATATAATGATGAAACATGTCATTGATATCATTTTCATTGGCCGTGATTTTCATTAAAAAGCTATTTAGCACTTCCGCTTTTCATGTACCAAAGATAACATTGCAAGAACAATATTACATCACACCAATCTAGTTAACTGCGTATACATGTTGTCTTACCTTAATTAACCAAATAATTAAGATATTGAAAAATGTGCAACGTACAAGTACCATTGAATTACTGATTGAGTTACTGTAGTTCATAAAAAAAAACTGTCTTTGAAGAAAATTTTATGGGACACTGTTTGGGAAACCTTTATTGTAGTAGAATGATGTGATGTGAACATACGTAAATTTCTCGTTTCAATTCTTCCAATGGGTTTAGTGAATTAATGTTCCAAGTAGTTCAGTAGTTGCAGGATAAATAATTGTACTGTTCTACTTTGTTGCTTACATTGCATTTTATTGCTGCATTGAATCAGGTACCAGTGTGTCAGATTTTAATTATGCACTGCAAAAGATTTGCATCAAAACTGGCAACCTTGCCGTTCTGCCGCTGCTTTGCTCAAATGTCAAGCCATTCACCTTCATTTGCTCCTGATGTTTTTGAAATGATACAAAGTGGGCACAAGCTAGTGCAGCCAGACAATGCTTCAGGTGACTTTCAAGACTTGCTGTCGATGGCAAAACAAGAACTTACTGATGAACATTTGAAATGTGCGAAGTATATTAACAGAATTGCTATGCAGAGTCACATTACACTGAAACGCAACATGCTTACTTCTTTACCCAAAAGTTCGTTATTCAAAAGCCAGGCTGAAAACTCAATTGCTGGCTTATTTTGTCAAGAGAAGCAAAACCACCATCCATCAATAGAAAAAGAATTTAAGGCTCCTGAAAATGAGCATATGTATTGGTCCCTGTTAATGCAGTATGCTCTTTACTATGAGAGCACTGGCCAAATGGAAAGACTTCTAAATGCTACTGAAAATGAAATCATCAAGCATATGCAAGATTTTGGTGTATTGCAAAAACGCCCAAACGGAAAGTCATTCGCAATCAACAAAAAAGCATTTATTGGCATTCATAAAATTTGGGCAACTAAAAATAATGCATTTCGCAAGAAGAAAATGCGTCCCAGACTTCCAACCCCAGAAAATCCAAGCCGGCCAGCCTTAAGCAACAAATGCTTGAAATTTTTGGGTTCAGGAAGGTTGAATAAAATAACCAATAATCGGTTGGTCACTGCAAAAAGATTTGGACAGCCTTTGGTGTTTGACATGAGATTCAAGCAAGGGACTGTAAGCAAACCAAGACATGTTGCTGAACAAATTGGAATGGGGCAAGCGTACAACAGGATGATGCCTAACCCATTTCATTTGGTTTTTTGCAATGTCAATGCTTCCACACCAGTTATACATGGAATCAGCTGCAGTGCAGTAGACCCGGAATTAATTTCAACTTCAACAGAAAAGTCATACCTGGATATGGATGATCTCTTACCACGAGAAAAATTGGTCTATTTGTCTCCCGATGCAAATCAAACGATGGAGACTTTCTCCCATGAGAAGATCTACATTATTGGTGGTCTTGTTGACTCAAAATACCAAAAAAACCTCACGAAAGCAGTTGCGGGTTCAGAGCGGATACATTGTGAGAAGCTACCACTGAAGTTGTATCTAAACTGGGGAGGTATAACTGGGAGGGAAGGGTTGTCACTTGATGTTATGTTTAAAATTTTAGCATCGCTGAAAAATACAAACGGAAACTGGATTGAAGCTCTAAAACATGTACCAGGCCGATTTCACCGAGGTCTCAGTGAATACGGTATGCAGTGTGTTAATTACGATGAAGAAACATTGCTGCAGTTTGCTAAAGGGAAATTTTGGCATGAAAAACGTAACGTAATCGATCATACATTGGGACATAGTCAAAGAAGTGTCACGTCCATGTATCTTGGACGCTAAAGCTGAAATTTTATGCAACAACAGGAGCCGTCACACGTGCATTAGTATCTCTGCTGAGAATAATGAATATGATAAAATAGTTGTTGCTGGTTTTTCTAACTTGTTTTGTAATGTCTGTTATCAAATTTGCATAGTAAAGTCACTGAATCATGAGGGTAACTTCCAACTTCTGTATAAAATCGGCAGTGTAGTTGTTGACTGGTCATTGTCCCCAAAAGCAGCGGCGTAACGAGCAATCCGGATCGGTTAGGACTCAAGGTGTATTTCAGCCTAAAGACACATAAGCAAAATTTAGTTCGTAAAGTTGGGTGCTCAGAACTTCAATCTCCATGCTGAGGCAAATCCTGAAATCCAACATCCCGAGACGGTTGGATGTGATAAACATGCTTGCAAGTCATTTTTTCACTGCACAATAACTTTTTTTTTCTAACTGCCATATGGAAAATATGTCATGTAGATTGTAGATAGTTCAACAAGGCGCATGTTCATATTTGTTGGATAGTCTGATATCAGAGTAGATCGTAAATCAAGAGAAGCTTTGTAAACTTGCTCCGTTTCATGCGTATTACAAACGAAAGCCAAGCCGAAAATGCTGCACACAGGAAACCTGAGTAAGTTGTAAGTTAATTGCGTGGAAGTTTATATATCACCAGTGAAAGGGCTCGTTCCGCAAAGCGTAGTGTTTTTTACGGCTTTACAAGTTTGCATGCTACACGTTTCCTGGAATATTTCGAGTGAGCGCCATGTTTCAGAAAAAATATAGACATGTTAGCCTACAATGTTTGCTTGAATCGAGGCCGCAGAAGTCGAAGAGAGCATTTTGAAATTAAAGTATGGCATTAAATTTCGTAAAAGGCAATCGAATTGTGATGACAGCACCTAGATCCTGGGTTTTATACTGTAGAACATGAAAGGTTCTGTTGCAACCTCTACGTTGGCGTTGCGTTGAATGTGTGATTAATAGGGCAAGTTTTTGCAACTTTTTTTTACTGCTTCCTAAATACTCAAAATAGATGTAGTTCAATGTTTTGAGCTGTTTTCAGGAATTTTATATTGCAACTTTTTCGATTTTACATGCAACTGTTTACTGCAATTTTTATCAAGTATTGTGCAAAATTTAAAAGTGTAATTTAAAAAAATGCTACAAAATTATATCAGTTTACTTCTATTTTCTTTGATTGCATGAAAAAGAGCTCTATGATGGCTTAGCTGCGTCTCAATTTTATCTATGACGAAACAGTTGTTTTGCAAGCTAGAAGTTTTACAACCCCAGCCAAGTACGACAGTGCCCGAACTCAGAGGTGGAAGTGCGGAAAATCTTGGCTTTTGGCCAAGTCCCCGCAAACGAAAATAGGTTGTGTCAAGTCTTTCGCAGTCAATGTGTCCATAAATGCAACTTTCGTTGAAAATAAATGCAACTTTCTCACTTTTTTACTGCAACAAAAACTTGCCCTAGTGATTAACCACGAACGGGATGTGCGCGAACGACAACACCCATATATATGTGGCGCGAACAAGCAATAAAAGAGTGATCATGGCATGTGATCTCTATTGTTGCTTGCTGCCACATTGTGAAGCTTTGCGCACTTGGCGCTTGGGTTTTCCGATCGCAACAGTTCGCAAGGGGCCACGTGTATGGTAGCGACATGTTAAAAAGCAGGATAATGGCAAATAAATTATTCTGTTTTTGGGTCTAAGCGCAAGGCGGGAGTATCAATGACTAACGCCAAAAGGGCGCGACTGAAGAAGTTTGAGAAAGAACCTGTGACTTAGATGTGACTCAAATTGTGAAACCTGTGACACAAATTGTGATGATTCTCGTAGTTACGGCAAATTATTTTCACACTACTGGCTTCAGACACTGATTTTCAAAATACCGGTCTTTTACCGGCCTCTGCTAAATTAACAGTAAAATACCAGCAA
>JGI24022J15233_10008776_pt1 | contig 11329 bp, 3 predicted proteins | sample Ectturendosymbi2_FD_15233 | JGI IMG/M metagenome (IMG submission 15233)
ATCTTGAAACTGTGTTGTCACAATACGTTTTAATACAATAGGTTTTATTTTATCACAATTAAAAAGTTACTTAAAATTCTCAAGTAGTCGCAATCATTACTTAAGTAACTAATAAGCAAAAATTTTACTTAAGTACTTACTTACTTGAACCCAGCACTAATTTGCATGCAACATTTGACACAAACCTGCCGATATGACTGCATTGATCGGGATCTTAAATGTTAGTGACAGTGGGGCGTTGGTTCTTTACAGACCGCATTATAAACATTTGCTATTGTCAGATGCGCAGCAGAAACAGTGATGCATTTTTAAATAAAATCAGTCCCGGAATTTTTATTTGCGGTGCTAGAATTGCTCTTTAGTGTTTCACTTTCACTATCCCTTCATTGTGTAAGTTGATGCCACATCAATGAAGAAAGCTTTGTACAACTAACATTAGGAATTTGCTTTATTATTTCACTGCATTTTGAGCATCCCACAAGCTAAATGCCTTTTCAACTTCAGAATCTGATTCTAAAGTAGTGGGTTAATTATTATCGTTTTATTGTCGTTAACTAGTTTACTTGAGAATACAGAACAGTGGAGGGAAATTCTATAATTAGTCAATAAAAGTGACCAAAGCTGGAAGAAAACGTCACTTTTACTTGAGGCACAGTTACATCAAAATGTTGATTTTATTTTGCTTAAGCTGCAAGACCTGATGAAGAACATGACAACAACTATAAAAAGTTGACTCAAATATTGGTGCAAGAAATTTTAAAAGTTAGTGAAATTATTCAATGATTTTTGGGCTGCGTATCAAGTTTTCTAAATTTCTTTATTGTATGAACACAACTGCTGGTAATATGTTGCACTGACATGAAAACATAGCATTTGTAATTAGAGTTCACTTACTTTTTCAAGCCTTTTTGCCACAACAACTTTGTAAGGTTTTATGTACACAAAAACTCCAACTGCAGAAGTCAGTGTGGTCCAACTACAGGTCCGTGGGGTCACATGTGGCCCACGAACAGAATTTATGGCCTGCAAGCTTTTTCACTATTGATTGTTGTGTAGATGCTACAGTAGGCAATTTTGACTGGAACATGCATAACATCTTTTAATAATAATAATGTACAATATTGCCAGAGTTAGACTAGACCAGGGTCTCCAAACTACAGCCTGCAGGCTAAATCCGGCTGGCGAAGACATTTTGTCAATAAGGAAAAATTAATGTATTTATAAAAAATTTATTGATTTGGTAGAATGTAACATCCTGAAACAATCTTATTACGCAAGATGTCTGGCCCTCGAACTGTTGTGTTATAGGTTATGTTGCTCTCTGACAAAAAAGTTTGGAAACCCCTGGGGTAGATCATAGAGAGCTTCTTAAAATTAATCAGCATTAAGAGGTTTACCAAACTGAAAGATTTCACAATATAAAAGTGCACTCGCGTTTAGAAGCATATAAATGTGTAAAAGTGGACTGCATTTTCTACTACGAAGCAAGACAAATACAAAAACATAATCAAATGGCAGATGAAGCACTAGTCAAGTCTCCGACTTGCTACCACTAACATATTGGTATTGATATAGGAGTGATAGTGTCAGAGAAGCCTCAACCACAGGTGTTGCATTTGATAGAGATTTGTAATACATTTTTATTGCTATTGTGTAATAATTTCAATGACACACTGACTTCACTCACCTATTTTCCTTTTTCTATCTTGTCACTCTGTTTTCAATACATCATTTTATGAGAAGTGGCCTGCAAGTTGTCATGTTTTTGTAAAACAGCCCGTAGGTCAAAGTTGTTGGACCACACTGGCATAAGTAAAGAATTTCTAGCATCTTTGGAGGTTACTGACTCCTCAATGACAGAATGGAAAAATGACAAAGTCCTGGAATGTCTATTGAATTCTTTGCACAAGAAAAGCAAACAAACAAGAAACATTAAACTTAACAATGCTAAAAAAGCTATAGCTTTCATGAAAGGATACCCAAGCAACAATTGATTGACACTGTCTTCATCAGGACCAGTGTCAGCTTGGTCAAGTTGATCATCCTTAAACTTTTCCTCATCATACTGATCAACATCTATCCGACGAAATCCTGTTTTTGACATCTTTGATGCACACTTAGCAATTTCTACAATAAGAACTTACTTGGGCACTGAGAAAAGTAAAAACCAAACAGTCAAAAGAAAACACAAAAATTTGCAAGGCAGTATGTCAGTGCACTCAATACGCAGTAGAGACAAAGCTGCCATTGATCCATGGCACCTTGGTTAGCAATTTAAAGTTTATGTTCAATTTCTATAACTTTTTTGCAGTTCACTGCACTGATTTTTCACTTCTGTTTCAGCATTTCAATGTCAAACGAATTAGCACCTTAATGACAAATGAAACACAACTGATGAAACAGCAAAGTCAGAAAAAATACTTAAAGGGACGCAAGTCACTAAATGCATCGAAACAAGTGTTAGTCAAAATTTTGTTATAACTAACAAAGTTTGCTGAATAATCAAAATCAAGCAGTATCTCATAAAAAGCAAAAACCAGGCCGTGACGTGAAGCAATATGTGGCCTAAAACAATCAAAAGAAAGTTAGTTCAGAGAGATAAACTTAACATACAATTGAGTAGCCATAGTTGGGTCAATCCATTCCTGACGTACCTACCATCTTCTAGCAGCTTTCATTCTTAACCCATGTTGGTAAGTCTAATTATATGCTTATAACAATGTTGGGCTTGAGGTACACAGTCGCAAAAAGCCAACTTTGACAAAATATGTAATGGAAAAAACAAGAAGCGTACTACAATGCTCTTTAACAATCTTAATACAAAAATATGCTCTTAACACCTTCGGTGCCAGGTGGATTTACCTCCAAGACCCATGTAAGCCACTTTTTACCATCACTTTGCAGCTCCATAACTTGCCAGGTGATTGAGCAAGACAGCTGTTCACACCTCAAAAGATGCAAGTCTTCTAGTTTGGATTTTTTTTAATTGTAAAGTTTTCGATTATGGGTTTTTTGTGAATGTTGTCATAAGTGGGTCAGTTTCAGGCCATTTTGGCCCAGGCTACCAACCGCAAGAGGGAATTTTTGACTTAAGTTTTTAATGCAAACTAGGCTATAATCCGAGTCTTTTGACCACTTCATTGGCTTTATAGCATTTCTGGTTCGAAAATTATGACCTAAAAACAACATAAAATCAGGTATTGATTAATTAACACTTTGAGAGCCAGGGTACGATTTTTTCATACTTCGATTTCGGCCTAAAACTAGCAGTTGTCAGTTGCCTTACCAACGCCATAGCTCCTCCGCCGATTGCGCTAGAGAGCTGTTCAAGGGCTCAAACGAATCGGACAGTCTTCTAGATTACACTTGAAAAAAAATTTTTCAGTTGGGGATTGCATATTTTTTGTGAGTGACGTCATAAGTGAAGTAGTTCTTGGGCCATTTTGGCTCATGTTACCTGGCCTAGGGCCCAACCGCTAGGCCAAAGATTTTTTCTGAAGTTTTCATTGGAAAGTACTAGGCTCAAGCCCGAGTCTTTTGAGCCTTTGATAGACTTTCTAGCGTTTCGGGTTCAAAAGTTATTATCTTAAATAAACAAATTAATTAATTATCTAATTAACTAATTAGTCAAAAATTTTTACTAACTTAGATCATAAATTTTGAACCCGAAACCCCAGCAGGTCACCCAAAGTATCAACAGACTCAGATTGTAGCCTAGTTTCCAATAAAAACTTCAGCGAAATACTAACATCTAAGGGTCCAGGGCCGAGGTGGCCAAAAAGTCCTCCACTTATGACATCACTCACAACAAACCGCACCTCCCAACAAAAAAATTATTTTCGAGTGCAGACTAGAAGACTTGCCACGTCTTTTGACACTTCGACCAGGTCCGCAACCGACCCATAAGGCATACCGGATTAAAAGGTGCACTTTCCATATTTGAATTCTAACTCTTCTTTTTTCATACATAAGGCACACCAGATTATAGGGCACAAAATGGCAGAGTACATACAAGGGAGTTTAATCTGTCATACATGCCTAATCGTTCGGTGTGCACCAATGTACTCAGGAGCCTCATGAAGTAATAGCTCTGTGCGCAGTGCAGGAACCTCACAGAGTAATACAATCTGTGCTTCAACATTAAGGTATGTGCTAGCTACTCGCGAAACCACATGTGCTGCTCATTGCAATTGTTGGTTTACTACGTAAAATGATGGTGTGTTTACAAAAAAACTAACTAGCAATTGAATAGATAGCACCTTTTACCACATAAAATTGGTCCTAGGTGAGAAAGCACAACCAGATTCATACATTAGGTGCACTTTCGACTTTTGAGAAATTCAAAAGGATTTTAAGTGTGCCTTTTGGTCCAAAAAATGTGGTACTTGATGCAAAAGCAACATTTTTTCAAAACAGTTGTATCTTAGTTGACAGCTGCTGCAGCAAGCTAAAACCAGTTAGAACTTAGTCTTAATTTCAAAGCATCCACAGATCAAATGATTGCAGTAGGCAAACAATATTGCTGTTATCATGAAAATGCATTAGCCATTTAACATTGTTGCAAAAGCCAGTTTAACATTGCTACTGAAAACCCATTGTGTATTATCAGCAAACAATCTCAACCTGTAGAATTGTTCAAATATTTTAAGGACAAACTCTGCCCAGGAGGAAAATTAGAATTTATAAATTGATTGAACTGCTGAAAAGTGCTATGCAAAACAAATGAGTATAAACAAACCAGCTGCATTAAAATGCAACACTACAACACAGTTCACTGCTCTTATGACCAACTGCAGTTGAAAAACATGTTTCTTTGTAAGCTTTTTTAAAATTATAACATGCTTGAAGTGGTTTGCAGTTAGGTTTGAACCAATTTGCAGTGCTACATACTAGGTGAGATGAAAAACATGGTAAGATTAGAAAATTTGTTTGCTAACAAATAAGGAAGCAGTTTGTCACCAGAAAATGACAGCTTACTTTGTTTGATGGGAGAGATACATTCTGCAATACAACCCTTTAAGATCATTGCTAAATGTTCCTTTAGTTGACACATACTTGACTGTAGCCCCTCCACTGTCAGTAATCAACAATTTCCTAAGCAGCAACGTTCCGTGTTCAAAGCTTCAACAAGTAAACGTAGTTTTAATAACTTGAATTTTTCTGCCAATAAAAAGTACCAGTAATTGTTCTTGTGCACTACTCTGCAAATAACAACTTTCTGTTTCTTACCATAGTTTCCAACCCCTGGTTCTGTTTTTGTAATGCAAGTGGAAGGTGATATATACAACAAACACTGCACCACTTTAGAAAACTACTGTAGAAGCTAATTAGCAATTTATAGAAGCTTCACAGAGACAAACACTTAATTAATTTGGAACTTTTAGATAAGCAATGAACTGTTATCTATTATATGAAACTTTGGAGCTCATCATAAAATTTTGCTCAAAATAATTTTGAGCTGATATATGACAACCTGCAATAACCTGTCATGCCAAATGATACCAGAAAACACAACCTTCTGATTAAAAATGGATTGACCCACTAACAAGCAAGTAAATCAGTTGCAGTATAGTAGTAAATTATTTTTTCTTAGACTCCTTCATTTCTTTAGCCACAACAGCATATTTCTGTGCTACACGTAATGCAGGAGAATAACCATCTGCATATGTGTTGTCTTCAAATAGCACTAAATAATCATCATGCGCTGTGACAGGTTGTTCACTGACTACAGCTCTATAAAAGCAAGTTGTCTGTGGGTAAAGTGCCATTACCAATGTACCTTTAGGGAAAAGAGCCTCAGGGTCAGTTTCAGGATTTGCTTTCCACTGAGGCAGAGGTATCACTCTTCTTCTGCTTAAGACATGGCAAGCTTTGCCTTCTTCATCAATATCGTCTACTTCATACTTCGTTGTTGCAGGGTTGTATGACACAACTTCTGCAAGGATCCATTGCTCTTCAATGTCTTCGGTCTTCACACGTGCAGCTACTTTGTCACCAGGCTTGGCAACATAATCAGATCCTGCACTTATAGCACCACAAAGTGGAGGGGCTTTCTCATTGGGTTTGCCAATCCACAAAGGTAAAGTTTGTGCTGATTTTTGAAGCATACTCATAAGAACACCACGCCTCAAATTTTTTCTTGGTTGCTCATCTGGAAGGTAGGTATTGCAATTTTTGGTAGTAATGCGTTTTTCTTCTTGCAGTGACTTAATTTGGGCAATAATATCCAAGCCTTTACGCAACAGGTCACATTCTGCAACAGCATCACTCAGAGCAGTAGTATACAACAGACGCAGCTTCTGCTTATAATAGCTGGACACTTTGTGCTCAGCCTGCATCTTTTCATGAGCTTTACCAATTGCTTCTAGGTTAACGATACCACTTTGTCGCTCTGCCTGAGTTTCAATGATGGTATTATGTAGTTCTTCTAGAAGCTTCTGTATCTTCTGATCGCACTCGCTTAGAAAAGCTGAAACGGTGAGTTGATTTGTTTGTGGCAAGTGCTTGGCATTTGCTGAAGACGACTGAACACTGTCGGAACCATTGAGCTGATGTCTCGCTCTTCTCATATTATACACTGCTGTTTGAAACTGCAATTCTCAAGGTTCTAGTCAAAACAGTGCATTAAGTGATGCAATAGCAAAATTTGCTCACTGTGACCAGAATTAATGGAGTAAAGTTGTTGGGCTTAGTCTTGAGTAAATCTACCCATATAAGTACTTCATTCAAAAATAAGCCACCTAGAAATTAATCCACAGGATCTAAAATATATATACAAAAAATAAACATGGTTATGCTGAAATTTCTATTGAAGCAGCATAATGCATTCCATGCTTGGAATAATTAAACAGGTTTCACTATTTTTTTACGACGATAGAAAAACTAATATTTTTGAGTGAAACAAAGAACGTGCAAACACAGATCTGAAATTAGTACTTCAAGCAACTATGCAGCATGTGAAAATAAAAAGTCCATGCAATATGCAATACGAAAATTTTCTGTAAGTTGGACGTTTTTAACCAAAACTCACTGCATAAACAGTTTGTAAGTTAGTCTCATAGGTCTCAATTGTACATACAATTGACAAATAAGCATGGAAGCACAGAATCCTTTGCAATAAATGCAGACAGTACTCATATTGAAAGAACTTTGATTTACAAGTGCCTTGCTTTATTTATAGCTGAAAAATTGACTTGGAAACAGCTGTATTGTACTGTATCCAAATATGTTGGTGGAATGCATAAAGTTAAAGCTTATGTTAATAACCAAGCATTACATACCTTGCGTCAGAGCTTAGCAAACTTAATAAATTCACAAGCATGGTACGAAAATATCAGCTGGGAAAGAGCAGCTTCATGTCATCTACAGCCAACATTGGTTGTTTTAAATTGCACCATAAAATGATTAAACACTAATGAACTTGTGACTCATAGTTAATACCATTTATAAAACACAGAAAATTATCCAACTAAAAGATTTATACAATCTTGAAATAAGCAAGTCATGTACAAATATGCCAACTCTCAGCCACCAGCCACTTTTAACTAGGGCTGTGGAGCCGCAGCTCAGACAAAAATCAGGAGACAGAGCTCAGTTCAAAATTTAGGACCGGAGCTGGAGCTATGGCCATTTAACACTTTCCAGTCTGGGTTGTTTCAAGCTTTTTCACGCCAAAACAGCCAGATCGCATATGTGGCTTGATGCGAGCATAACTCCGGAGCCGAAAGCGCTAGACAGCTGTTCAAACTCTCAAAAGACTTGGCAAGTCTTGTAATTTGCAATGAAAAAACATTTTTGGTTGGGGGTGCTGATTTTTTGTGAGTGACGTCATAAGTAGAGGACTTTTACACCACCTTGGCCCACTTCACGTGGGCCTGAGCCTAAACCATTAGATGGTAGTATTTCACAAAAGTTTTTATTGGAAACTAGGCTACAATCTGAGTCTTTTAATACTTTGGATGACCTGCTGGGGTTTCGAGTCCAAAAGTAATGATCCAAATTGAACAAAATGTTTGATTAATGAGTTAATTAATTAATATGTTTATTTTATACCATAACTTTTGAACCAGAAACGCTAGAAAGTCTATCGAAGGCTCAAAATACTCGGACTCGAGCCTAGTACTTTCCAATGAAAACTTCAGCAAAATACTTTGCTCTGGCGATTGGCCCTAAACCAGGTAACATGAGCCAAAATGGCCCAAAAACTACTTCACCTATGACGTCACTCACAAAAAATCCACAACCCCTAACCAAAAAAACTTTTTCATTGCAGACCAGAAGACTTGCCAAATCTTTTGAGGGTTTGATCATCTCTCTAGCGCAATCAGCAGAGGAGCTATGGTGTTGGTAAAGCAACCAAAAACTGCTGGTTTTAGGCCAATTTCCCTGTACGAAGATATCATACACCGGACACCAACATGTTAAGAGGTAGCACAGCTTCCAGGCTCCTTCCAAGATACTATGATGGTTTTGCCAAATTGACTAAAAACTAGACTTACTTCGCCCAAAACAGTGCTCTTTAGAGCACACTAAACACAACTGTTATGACACCAGACTGCTACAATGGATCTGCGAGTCTCTGACCTTTCCTTGGTTTAAACATTGCTAAGACTGTGGCATTGTATCTGGGCAGGTGTGGTGTTACTTGTAGAAGAAAAACAGTAACATCTTACTTTCTAGTCAGAATGATCAAACTGGGCCTGTAGTAGTGTTGCAATCTAAGAAGAACTATGCTATAATGAGTAGGTATATAATGTCCACCAAACGTGTGGTCTAGTGGTTAGAGTGCTCGCTCCATCTCTGGTAGGTCGTTGTTCGGCGTGATGCGAATCTCGACCGGGTTGTGCCAAGACCTTAAAAATTGGAACTTGCTTCAGTCTGGCCAAGCGCTCGGCATAATGACTGTAGCAAGGAAACTCTCCAATGTGGGTGCCGCGGCACCCTGGTTGGGAACCACTGCCCTAAACAAATCTCCTCCGCCTGGGCGTCGCCGAAGGCACTCGAAGGACAATTCTTGCGTTGTGGAGTTACATTGTCTGTTACCATGAGAACTTTTCGCAAATGTTCTCGTGTCTTCACCATTCTGATCGTCGCAAAAGTGATGGCTTGGGCCATGTATGTATATAATGTCCATAGCTTTTGTAGCTGTGTAATCTTGCTGTTAGCAGCAAACATGATTCAGACATGATACCACTGTACACCTAAGCGTGAAATGCATGAGACGCCATTGTGAAGTAGGAATTTTGATCAGAAACCCTCAGACTACTAGCAAGGTTCACTAGATTAATGGAAAAGTTCACTAGGAACCGTAATGTTCAATAGCAGCAACATAACATGAAAGTGATAACTAATTGGTATCAAACTAGCATTGCTTTCCATGACAGTACATTTCAAGAGGGTATAAAATGCAATGTAAACAAATGTGGATTTTTATTAATGCTTTCATCTGTGGAAACAAATTTTGTTTTTAGCATGGTTACCAGTCTTATTTTGCCCTAAGCTTTGCAGGTTAAATTGTGCTTTACTTTGTGATACATCACTGCTTATGAGTGCAAAAGGTAAAAAATCAGAAGTTTACAGCTATTTGAGCGAAAGATTAATTTTTTGCTAAAGTCATACCATTTCTTTGAACAAAGGGCTTTTAAACACATCCTGGCATTTGTGTTAATGCAAACATGTGCATGTTAGAAAGAACACATAACAGAGTTAATTGACTGTGTGGTTTGTGCTCTTTGTATGGTTTATGCAAGCAGAGCTATTAGCTGGAATCGCCAAGACTACAACAGGCAAAGCATGCAATGAGTGCAAAACACTTGGTCGAATGGGATTGGACTGTGTCTGAATGCTCAGATACAAATGTAGTTTGCCAAACAGACGTTTTCTTGAATCTGGTCCTAAGAAATAAAAAAGGTCACCAGCATTAACAGCAAACCAGCACCTACCTTTCCAGAATTTGTTGATATTACTGTTATCTAGAGTTATGTTTCTACTAGTAACTGTTCTCTGAACCGTCTGAGCCTGTGATTGTTGTTTTTTTACTCATGTCCTCATGTTAAGAATGTTGATTTTAGAAAAATACCACATTAACCTTCTCAAATAAGTTTGGTATATCCTTTTCGTTTTGTTTACTTGATATATTTCATTTTCCATTCAACTTGAGGCACATCCAAGACAATTGAAAATATTAACGTGTAAAAACTAACACGTAAAAACTAAAGTCATGATCAGAAGTAATAAAAATATTTGACTAATTCGCTAATTAGATCATTTATTAATTTGTTTATTTTAGATCGTACCTTTTGAACCAGAAACCCCAGCAGGTCATCCAAAGTATCAAAAGACTCGGATTATAGCCTAATTTTCAATGAAAACTTTAGCAAAATACTTTGGCCTAGCGGTTGAGCCTTAGGCCAGGTAACATGAGCCAAAAACTACTTCACTTATGATCTCACTCACAAAAAATCCGCAACCCCCAACCAAAAAATTTTTTTTCGAGTGCAGACTGAAAAGCTCTCTGGCGTGATCAGCAGAGGAGCTATGGCATTGGCAAGGCAACCGAAAACTGCTGGTTTTAGGCCAAAATCTAGGTACGATATTTTCGTAGACTGGTTCTCAAGTGTTAAACCATATACTCAGAGTAACATACTATTTGCTGCTATAAACTGTTCCCTTTACACTATAAGTAGCTTTATCCAAAGGAGGTCTGCAGTCTAAATTACCTCTGGTGCTTCACCTCCCACTCCCCCATGCATTTTATAAATTGGTGTACTTTGAACGCATCGCAGCACTACATTATAATATCATGATGGTGTCATTCATGTGTGCGCCCTTCATGCTTGTGCTTTATCAAAGTATATGTATTGGCACCATGAAGCGTATACTTTTCTACTAGAGCCACATGTGTCCTCATGTTCTTTCATGTACTTATCTGTTCCTTGTTACTGCAATGCATGCTAAGTCTTGTGCATTGCATGCATGAGTGAGTGAAGACGTTGTTATGTGAATAACATGTGCCACTGCGCTTGCAGGCATTATTATTATTTAAGGCGCTTGGTGCATGTGTTTCCTTGGGTAATGATGCCTTTATCTGAATCCTGGTTTGTGTGTGTTATTCATTCAATACAAGTGCTAGCCACATGAAACATGCATTATACAATACAAATAATTTTTTGAGATTAATACTATAACGACAAAATGATGACCACATTTAAAAGGTATTAAAAACAACTCTGTTGCCATTCATTTACATAAACCTCATAACAATAACCAACAACAATCATAAAAGCAGTGAATGCAGCATCATGCTATTTAAGTCAAATTAAGAGGTGAC
>JGI24022J15233_10008778_pt1 | contig 11328 bp, 9 predicted proteins | sample Ectturendosymbi2_FD_15233 | JGI IMG/M metagenome (IMG submission 15233)
CACATTGAATGACTAACTTTGATCTTATCAAACTAAATTTAGCTTAAACTAATATCCTGAAAGTGTTTGAATCTTAACTGCAATGGCAAGAGACGTGATAAAAAAGGCATTGAGGACAACCTGCATCGAAAATATCAAATTAAAGATTATCAAAATAAGGACAGGTTGTCAGTATGTAGGATGCTTTTACTACAGCCAAAAACCTAAACTGGGCCGCACAAAACCTTCGACTGGGCCGCGGGTTGGACATAGCTGTTATAGACTCTTTTCAGAAGAGATTTGTAATGAATATGCAGCTCAGACATTGTTTTTCCAGAGCCAAGCCTTTCCGACTGAAAACAAGCCAAAGGTGTTAAAAAAAGCCAGAATTTCAAAATCTGGCTTCAAAAAAGCCAAATTGGCAACCCTGCTACAGCGTAGCAGAATGAGCGAAAGTCGAGATTAGCGTTGTATCTGACTAGCAGTGAAATGATGTACCACCTTCCTGCTGCTTTCATGGCTATGTACAGTATATATTTCCTAGATTTGCTATTTTTTATTGTCAACTTTTTTCATTTTGAAGTTTTTGATAATTTCCATGTTGTTACGTTAAACTGATTTTTCACAACTGTTCCGAATTTCCGTTTTAGCTCTCTCACTTAGAGATTCGCAACACCGTTGGTCGGTTAGAAAATGCAGAAAGGCTGTAAAGGCTAGCAATGCGTCCGAGTAGCTTCTTCTTTTGAGCGGGTTGTTGAAACCAGTGGTTGGCCGCACTAGATCTTGGAGCAGGTGTTGAGCAGACATTCAATTCTCTCATCGTCCAGCACCGTCAGGCCATGCAGTCGATGAGGAGGTCGATGCAGTGGGCATTGAAGGACAACATGGTCGACGGTTTCTTCTCCTGCGCCACACTCACAGGCCGCAGAGGAAGCCATACCCCACTTGTACAAGCAGGAGTGGAAACGTCCGACACCGGTGTGGAGGGGGTTAAGCCGGACTCGGTCTCTTCTTGGGAAGGTCGTTCCGAGAGGGTGGATGCCGGTGTCGGTGACAAAGATGCGGAGTCTTGTGGGGCTGTCCGTCCACTCCGCATTCCATTGGTAATCCGCCCAGTGCGCCGCTTGTATGTTGTTGTTGTCAGATAAACTCATGTGATGTTGTGCTGCGGTAACAAATGGGTGTCTCGATTTGAAGCGCCGTGCATTTGCACTCGATGGACGGGTGAGCGCTGAGTGGAGCAGATTTCCAGGCTCCATGGCACGGCGTGCTAGAGACAGTGTGGCTGCAATGCAACGACGCTCAGCAGGTTGGATGCCTGCGAGGGTTGGAAGGTTGTCCGCTGGTGTAGGACGCAGGCATCCAGTCACAATTCGCAAGGCGTTGTTGATGGCGGGGTCGATGAGGCGGGTATGAACACTGTGGCACCAAACAGGCGCTCAGTACTCTGCGGTTGAGTGCACCAAGGCTAAGGTGGCTATTCGCAGAGTTGTTGCTCCAGCACCCCAACCGGAGCCAGCAAGCCGCCTCAGCAGTTCGACGCGTGATGTCAGCTTTTTGCGAAGTGACTCAAGGTGTCGGCGATACGTGAGCGACCTGTCCAACGTTGCTCCGAGGTATTTGGGCTCGGAGCAGAAGGGCAGGGTTTCGTTGTTGTATTTGACTTTAAGCTCACGTTTAGCTTCCTTGTTGTTAAGATGGGAGGCTGCCGACATCGTTTTTGTAGCGCTGAGCTAGCTTCCAAGTCTGGAGGTATCCATCTACGGTTGCCATGTCCTTGCTCAGTGCCCCTTTCACTGCCTGCCAGTCTCCATCAGCATGCATGGTTGCTAGGTCGTCAGCATATGCATACTTTCTGGAGACGGTGGTTGGCAGGTCAGAGATGTAGATGTTGAAGAGAAGGGGCGCCAGGACAGATCCCTGTGGGACGCCGTTCTTGAGGCGTCGTAGCTGATCAGCCATGACGCATTACTTGCTCTCTGCACAGAACTCTTATAAGCAAAATATTTTCTCAAGAGAGTTCCGAGGCATTTCTGAACTTTACAAAGTCGGCATTACGCAGAAAAAAACCTCACCAGCGTGTTTTAACAGACTGCTTTGAAAAGAAATTCGAAAAAAAGACCTCGTTTTGTTCGGCTTCTCAAAAGAGAAACTTGTTGGCACTCTCCCACTTCTTTTGAATATGGGTTTTCATAACAAAACTGCCTGCAAAAACAGTTGAAAGACAGTCCTTAGCAAAGTACTTCTAACGTCTCGTTGCAAGCATTGCAGAAATTATGCGCTACGGTTTCACTGGCACACACACTGTTTTTATTGAATTCAGTACAAATTGCAAATAGGGCAGAGAGCAAATTGTTTTCTCCATAGTAGCATAACAACAAAGAAAGCTCAGCCACTGGCCGCTTTGAATGGCTGAATTTTGAAAAATTAGGACCTACCTTGTAAATCCGTTTTTTAAGGAGCTGCTTCTTGCAAGACTTCATAAAAAAATAACTCATGCAAAGTCTCGAGACCAAAAGCTCGAGACCGAGACCAAAATCCTCCGAGACCGAGACGAGACCTGAGACCTTCGAGACCGAGACCGAGACTCGAAAAAACTGGTCTCAAGACGTGTGTCGAGACAGAGACCAAGTCTCGAGACTCCATCACTAATAAATAGTAAACTGCAAAACGTTGATGAGCGGATGCGATATAATAAGTTGTCTATAAATTACTCTTAGGACTACATATATGCTTGTCCACAACAACCTAAGCAAATCCTGACTATTAAAAAACACAATTTTCACGAAGTACCTTGGGGTGTACATTGACCAAAATCTTTCCAGGGCAGAACACACCCATAACCTTGAAATAAAGTTCTCCTGCAGTGTTAGAATGTTTTATAGCAGTGACCTCTAACCTTTTCGTAACCGCGGACTTGTCAACGCTTGACAATTTTACCGCGGCCCGAGAGTAATCTATGATGGTATGACAGCTACAATGAAGTCACCAGTTTATATTTTTGTAATTTCACAGTCCGCTACCGATTGATCTGCCGCTCGGTGCCGGTCCGCGACTCGGGGTTGGGGACCACAGTTTTATAACAAAAGACTTAGTAATGATGCATTGAGATCAGTTTCCTACATTTTAACTTATAGTCATCTCAAATATGCAATTGACAAAGTAATGAGGGCAATGACCTATAGTTCTTTTAAGTCGCGAGTCTCTCTATTGTTCAAAAAGTTGAACTTAAATCTAATGATATATTCACTCTTGAAACAGACAAATTCATTCATATCTTATAGTGGGGAAGACTTCCTATTAATTTCTATCAATTGATTACTTTTGTAAGTCACGAACACTCTCGCACCACCCGTGCTGCCACACGAGGCGGACACCTTGTTCAATTTATTCACTTCCTGCGTGCGCCGCCTCAAAATTCCCAGGATCTGGAGAAGCACACTAATAGTTGCGATCCCTACGTCTTTAGGGACCCAAAGAGTTACCTTCCTATGGAGATTTTCTTTGTAATCTGAAGTCAACCACGAATGTTTGCAGGAACTTCTTTTGAGCGCTCAAGATTATCCAAGCGGACCCGAGCAATGCACGACCTCCGAGCCACATACGGACCAGCTTTGGGTTTACTCTTGACGACCCATCTAGGGATATTCGTAGATTACAAAATAAACATCTTTTCTAATTTTACCTCATGCCTGGACTAATGCTGCCCTGCTGTTATTTTGAAGTGTTTCTTTAATCTACATAATGACACAATATTTGAATCAATTATTTTTGCTGCGTCCTTAGCTTTTCTTATTTTCTGCAGGGAAACAGTTTCAAGTAAACAGTAGAGTATTTGATAGATATAAAGTTTTCCATGTCATCATAAACAGCTTGTAACCAAGGTTTTGTTACGTCGTAGAAATAGCGTAATCTTACAGTACAACGACAACTGGGCATTATTAGCACTGTAAGGTATCTGAATTGGATAGGATTCTCAGGAAGGGAAATTTTGTAGGTTGAGCATTTAATTGTCTGAAAAAATGAGCAAGCGTAAAACGTTTCTTTGATGTTATTTTATCGAATTTTTCCCAATAGTCTTAATTTTTGTTTCTCCAATCTATCGATGGTAGCTCTGCACAAGGACGGACCGAGACAATTCTGCGCCCTAGGCAAGCTTCAACATTTACGCACCCGTTACAAGTCGCACTACAACTTGCACTAAAAGTTGCAGCATTATTTCTCGCATTCTGCGCCCTCTGAAGGTTGCGCCCTAGGCGGCTGCCTAGCCGACGTAGTCGAAGTGCCGTCCCGAGCTCTACATATACCTCGGATTGAATCTACGAAGCTCACAGGACGACTTTAGACCTCAAAATGTCAACTCATGCTAAAAAAAGTAAATGCGGTAAGCAGGATTTGCAACAAAGCACGCACCGGTAAGTATTTGTTTACTGAAGTCAGAGGTAAAGCTGTGTGTTTACGTTGCGGAGAGCGGACCGCTCTGTTTACAGTTTGTACCGGGATGAAATACGCAGAAAATACAAAGACTACTCTGATTCTACAAGATCAAGACATCGGAAGATTTGCTAGCTAAACAACAAGGCTTTTGCGGCAATCCATTCTCGAAGTGGGAGTTTGTCGGAGCGCTAGGTGGACTCTGCAGTACTAACGTGCCCTGAAAAAAAGAAGCATTCGAGCAAGGCCCGCTGTCCAGTGAACCGTGATGAGAAGGATCGAGGGCATCTGGAGCTTCAGCTGCAACGAGAAGTGGAAAGTTTTTGACTTTTTCTCCTTGGCTTTGGATGTGAACTGTGATGTCCGTGGCGCAGTCTAGCTACTGATATTGGTCCGTAGGATAAGGGACTTCAAGATCATGGAGGAGCTGGCTGCGATGCGGTCAGTGAATGGGACGACGACAGGGAGCGATGTGTTCACGGACGTAAATGCACACATGGGCATGCTGGGTCTGAAACGGCAAGTGGCAACAACTGACGGTTGTGCAGGTATGACGGGGAAAAATGTTCGACTTTTGCAACGTATGCAAGATAAAATGACTGAAATTGACCCACATCAGGAATGGATATTTTTTTTGAATTACACATCAGCATGCGTTGTGCAAGTCAGTGCTAAAAATTAATCATGTTGTTGATGTTGTAAGTAACATAGTAAACGACATCAAGGCGCAATCATTCAATGACGTATAGTTTGTTGCACTTTTGGAGGAGGAACATGAGACTGAAATAGTGACATCGGCTGCCATAGAGCTGTCAGATGGCTCAGCCTGGCCAAAGTCCTAAAAGAGTTGCAGGGACCTGAAAGCAGAGATGCAGGAGTTTTGTGAAAAGAAAGGCAAAGACATCCCAGAACTCTCAGATGAGGACTGGATGGCAGATTTTGCATTTGCTGATGATTGCACAGATGAATGATCTGAGCACAAAACTTTAAGGTCATTTGTTCGTGATATGGTAAAGACTTTCATGAGAAAGTAGCAGATTTTTTCAAGTCAACTGGAGAGCAACACTCTCATTCACATGCAAACCCTGTAAGATGTCACACCCAGTAGCGCAGCCAGCCCAAACATTTGAGAGGGATAAAATTTGGGAGGGTCAAAATGTTTGATTTTAGGCGAATAACACTTGTTCGGTTGGGATACCGCCTCTCAAAGCACAAAATGACTATATGTTCTAAAAATTTGGGGGGAGTGGCACCCTAGGCCCCCCTGCCAACGCCTATGGCCACACGATCAGCTGATCACCTCAGAAGGCACTCATCCATGTTAAGAGCACTGCATGGTGAATTTTCATGGTGATTTGAAGGTTTCAGAACAATCGCGAGGATGGAATGTACATGATTTCCTCTCCCTTTATCCGCAGCGTGGGTAATGCACACAGTGATGTTCAGCTAGAACTCAATGACATGGAATCTGATGCGATACTGGAAGAGGACTTTAAGTTCGGACCACTGCTGGGTTTTTGCTCTTCTCTTAAGGACAATTTCCCAAAAATGAGGAGACAATCTCAGAAGATGTTGCTTCTCTCCTGCAGCTTTTTTATATGCATCTAAGGCATTTGACAGATTCAACACAATCTATTGTTTACAGAGTTAATTAAGCGCCATGTACCTATGTCACGCAGAGGTGGGCAACCACTACTGTAGAAATTACCTTTATCACTATTTGTTAAATGTCACAACGGAGCTACCGCTACTGAATAAAAATAGTAGCGAGCTACCGCTACCAATGTACGCTACCGCTCCTTTTGGTGCACTTTTAAAAATCTTTTTGGTGCTGTTTTATTGACGAAGGTCTATTTTGAAAAGCCTAACCTTTAAATGAATAGTTTTTTTGAAAAAAGGTGCCAATTTTGACGGATGATCTTTTAAAAATTTCATGGTCAGGAAATGATTAGTCATAGAACAGTGAGGATATACGAAATTTTTATTTTACTGTTCATAAGCATATAAATGAAACAGACGTTAGACAAACTTAGACTGTATACATGCCCATAGAGTGCATTTAGCTTTGTGAATAGATTGCTGCAGGTTCATCAACCGCCTTTGTCAATGCTGGTTTCTCGCTGGAGTCGAATAAAGAACCGAAAGAATGGTCAAGCAATTAAAAGATCAAAACTGTTTTCTTAGGTTTATATGGGCGAGTAAATCAGGTCCGCAACTAGGATGGGCAAACCGAGCAATTGACTCCTGACATTTTATGAAGCATTTCAAATTAAAAAAAAAAGTTATGTTGATCTAAGTTTCATGTGAAAAGCGCCTGAACAAATTATTTACTGCCTGTATTGTAAGCTGAGGTCCTTGTTTCTGCACGGTTCAGTTTATTCGCAATAGCAGCCTTGTGTAGAACGTAGTTTATATAGCCTGAGTACAAAAAAAATGGTCATATGGATAACAGATAGCGAATTAACCAGCCAGCGTTTCCGTAACATCCAACTTTCAAAAGTGCACCATAAGTGTTAAGTGCTTTAGCTTCAAAGGTGCGCTTTAAGGGGCCAGTACTAGCTGTAGAAGTCATCTTACAATCATCAGATGTCTTTTATTCCGTTGAAATCTTTTTGCGCTGCCAGCAGAGCCGGATTAAAGGGTAGGGGGGCCCAGGGCAATTTTCACTGGAGGGCCCCTATGACGTATTTCATGACGTCATCGTTTGTAAAATTTATGTTTTCGCTGATTCGCAACGTTCTCCTTTGCTTTTTCCAGTAGTCGATTATGTGCCTGCCTTATTAACTCTGATTGTTAGCCGCCTTTGATTGTAAGCCGCATGAAATGGTGTAAAAATTAATGTAAGCTGCCCTTGGTTGTAAACCGCACTTGAACATAGGTTACCTAAGCCGCTGAGATGCATTCTCAACGTTCGCGCACTCGTGCGTTTCCCGTATTAATGATGCTACACCACTACAATTGCTTTCTGTTTATCATAATCTCTCCTGTGACGAGTGTGTACGTGATGCTGACGAAAATCGCTGCGAGAAGAGAGTTTATGATATAAATAATACAGTGTATTCTTACTAAGAAAAAGTATTTCCACAGGCTAGAGAGTGACTCCGCAAGAAACAACATTCACCCGAACAATAAGAAGAAGCCAGAGATACAAACAAAAACACCGGAAAAATAACATGTCAATATGGCCAGCCAGTCTTGAGTGTGGAAGGTGCTTCGAAACTTATGTCGTGATTTTCAACTACATTTTCAGGTGCTCTGGTTAACGCCACTGTTTTAACGTTGCTGTTTAAAAGCTTTACTGGAAAAAACGTTTCATTCGCGGCGTTTCAGCTAACACTGCCAGATTCTTGCGCTTTTTCTCCTTGGAAACTTTGCCATTTTTAGCTCCTGATGGCATTACAGATTTCGGCATCGCTCTAGCTAAACGCTGCAATCTCGCTTTCTGCTCTTTCGTTCTACAAATCGACTGATCTTTTCTGACGGAACACGCAATAACATGTGGTGAAAATGGCTTGACTAGCTTTATATGCAGGGCTACCATCGATCTAGAACCAAAAATAAGGACGGCTGAATACAATTTGATTTTATTACTTAAAATGAAAACAGTTGTTTGTGTTTGCACGACTAACGTCAGGTCATAACTTTGCCTATTTATCTCCAGGAACCATGTGCTTCAGCAATGTCTTATTCTCGACAACCTTCTTGTAATCGTCACGGAAAATGTTTTTTTCTCTTGCTTATTTCTTAAATCAATTAAATGCTAAACCTTTGCTACAAAAACAGCTCTCGTAAAAACCCTAACTAAATTAGACAGCTTACGTGCTAACAATTCCTGATAGTTCGTTAAGTCTCTGTGCTGCAAGATTACACTACTTTTATGACGTCAAAAAACCTTGATTACAAAATGTTTACGATGAGATAGTAACGGTTTGTATGTCTATCAGATATTTCTTGTAATTAAAATTGCTGTGCGGCAGAAAAAAAGAAAAAATAAGGACGCAAGTCACAAATAAGGACATTTTATTAGAAATAAGGACAGTAATATTTTCTAAGACGTAGCATTGCAAAATAAGGACAAATCTTAGAAATAAGGACGGTATGTAGCCCTGTTTATATGTTTATGGTGTCACACAAGAATAGTAACCATCGGAAGAAAAGTGGGTTTCCACCATACGTTACCCTTTATGACGAAACAAACGTCGCAGTTCGGGTGCGGCTACCCCCAGACCGCACAAGAAGTTACGGAATCATTGATACTAAGGAACAACCACAGCAGAACTAGCTTTGCTGCTTAAGCATGCACATGGCATCGTTTTCGCGACATTTGTGCAGTAGGCGTGATGCACGAGCAGATAAACCCATGCCAAAAGAACGTTCATTAGGAAAAGTTACAAGCAAAATGCAAATATATTTGCATTGAACAAAACCGAAGACATTTATATTCAGTAGTGATTACTAAAACTGGCAGTAAGTCAAACCTGCAGAGAAATCATTAGTGATACTCAACGCAACATCGGAATTAGAGTTGTATTCTTGTATCTCTTATGAATCACAACAATTTTTCAAACGAATATTTTATTTTAAAAAAAATAAACGTCATCACGGGGATCAAAAGAAGTTGCTTTGACTCAATTCTTAGGCGATATGAAGGTATGTAAGGCCCTCAAGCCACACGTTCATTTCAACAATTTATTGGAATTAGAAAATCAAGATCACCCATGCACTGTTTACTGTGTCATGACAAAGATTGACAAGCAGTGCTTCAAACGTCATAATATACGTCAGCATCAGTGTTTCTCAAACTTGTTTTGTTCATGCCCCGCATAATCATCTTCAAAGTCGTGATGATCCTCTTGGCACATGCAAATTTCATTACTTATAAGGTAAACTTCTCTTTACGTAGATACAAAAATTGCAACATTTACCGCTCTTAAAAATCCGCCCATTTAAAAATTATTTTCAAATTGCCCTCTTTAACATCCAATTGCCCAACAATGGAGCATGTGCCTCATGTTGGCAATCACTGTTGTATTTTGCTCGTTTATGGTATGCTACAGCAACTGCACAATTTTTTTTGGAAGCAGTCGCAAAGATGGGTCTTGTAAAATTGGTTTTGTGGGTGCGACCGTGCTGGTTGTCGTTTCACCATTAGAAATACTAATGACGTCGAAATGATTTCTGTTGTCAGGAAATAGAATTCGTCATCGGCAAACATGGCCACACGCAGTCCTGTTTATTCACCTACTACACAAAAATCAGCCGGCAAGAAGCGAAAAGCCGCCAAATTGTGCATTACAACATCTTCTTCTTCTTCTTCATCTTAAGTAAAACTTACAACCATGTATTTAACACTATTCTAGCTAGATAAATGTTTCAAATCTGACCCATTTGTGTTAAACAGTCTGAAATTAACTTTCAATCTAACAATAATGCTAGAATTCTCTTGATCTTCAAATATACAAACAAGAGATGTAACCCATTAAGTTGATGATCATAATCACATTTAAAACCACCATTAAACATACATGAACGAAAGGTTAGGAACACTTGAGAGGAAACACCGAGGAATATGACAGAACCGACTGAAACACTTGTACAAAAACTACTGACTGCAAGGGCTAAATAAGTACTACACAACGCACTTCAAAGCAAAGCAAGGTTGAAGTAACATGATGCTACTGTAGTAGTGACATGAAGTCCGTCCAAAAAATACAGAAAGACAAAATATTTAATAAAAATTTCATTTTACAGTGAAAAACTGAAAAAATGGCCAAATTTTCCAAAATGGCCAAATGTGTTTTTTCATGGCCAGCGTATTTAAAAAATGACCAAATTTTTCGAAATTGGCCATGAAATGGCCAATGTGGCAACTCTGGTACTGCAGCTGAACAACGAGGACTCACCGCAAGCAGGACATATTGCTGTGAATACACCATTCGCTTGTCCAGTTACATTATTTCATCAAAGAAGCACATTATTATATCAAAGTCAAGTCTGGATCCTTTCAGAGATACTGATTTTACAGTCAATAGCGGTGCAGATTAGCGTACGGATGAAGTGCCCTTTGGAAAGTGGAGAAAATTGGGCAAAAACACTTCATTCTTGGCTTTGAAGCTGAGTACCATGTCACAGATCGAAAGTGTTTTCTGAATACCATCAAAATTGCTGCAGTTACATTTCAAAATATCGATTCTTGATGATATGTTTTTTACAATTTTGTTTAACAGAAGAGCTGTTTTATTGGTTGATTGTGTTTTCAGTGAGAAGCAATTTTTCACTGCAAATATTACGTGGTATTCTTCACTGGTGTTAGCCTGTGGTGGACTTATAGAGTGTGAGGATTAGAAATAGTGAAACTGTTGTTGTCATAATTTCAGCGCATATTTTTTGTTGCAATTCATGGTGTATCCCTACTTTGCAATTTTAGGAACATCTCTCTGTTTCTTCGCTTATAAGAATATAACTGTAATCTAGTAGGCTGTGCTAAACAAATCTTAATGTGGCAATGAACTAGTTATTGATGATTGTTGCTCATGAAAAATGTGTAAAGACATATAGAGGTATTTGAAATGTAAGAGCAGGGAAAAACAAAAATTTAAAGTGGCAACGCTGCCTCCTCCTGAAGCACGTTGCGCAACAAAGAAAATGGCGCGCACACCGCATCCTCTGCTGCAAATGGAGACTGAGTCATACAAAGCAAGATAAAATCTACAAGTGTAGGCCTATAAGTTTGCTGGAATCACTGTTTGCGAAAATGCGTTCGTTAAACACACAGTCGATAGAATCTGTTTTTAAATATTTTTAAAAGGGTTTTTCCCGAGCAGTGCTCTTGGCCAGGGTCGGGCCAGGGTCAGGGTCGGCAAACACCGGGTCGCGGCCCGGTACGTATCGGTCCGTGAAGAAATTGTTACCGGG
>JGI24022J15233_10008779_pt1 | contig 11328 bp, 8 predicted proteins | sample Ectturendosymbi2_FD_15233 | JGI IMG/M metagenome (IMG submission 15233)
AACCAATAGACAGTTCAAAACATATCAACAAGGTGTAAATGCCTCAGGTGCCAATTAAAATATTCCATCTCTGTCGGAATAACCAGAGTTTGCCTTTAAACTTAACTCGAAAATGTTAAGCAATTTACCTTTACGTCCACATGCTGTGCCTAGCTTCACGAGTGGAAGCACGTCCCAGGGACATGTTAACGTTTGCAATACCAAAGGCAAAGTGGCCTTGCAACATGGACTGGATTATCGTGGCGTTCGTGGATTGGTGGCGTAGCTAGGAGTGCAGGGGATGGAGTTAGGGGTACAGGGTTGTAAGCGCACCCTCAAAAGTTAGGATTTGTCAGAAACCTGAACAAAATCACGAAAAATTGGGCAATGAAGCTTCGATATCTTTTAGCAATTTTACTGAAATTATATTTCCCTGTTATTGAGTGCGAGTGTATAAATGAAACTTTGTTGTGTCACAGAAAACACGTTAAATATATGTAAAATCAAAGACCAGCTTCTAGAAAGTTCGTGATTTGGTTTGTGAGAGTTGATAAGTCACTGATTCACTTGACGTTTGGCAAAGAGAAGGCATTTCATTTATGTGCTTCAGTAACCTTTTTGAGACAAGAATTTCGTTTTCCTTCCACAACTGTTTTCAATGTGGTTTTGTGTTTCTTTTCGGAGGCCATTCTGATATTTTGTTACGTCATCATTTTTTGTTTGCTTTCTGTGTTATGAAATGTTACATATCTGTAACACCTGTCACTTAAGGACAAATGTAACCGACATTTTACTTTTACAAAACGTGTTGCAAAACTGTGGTACATTTCCTAAACAGAGTGCCCTCTGATGTAACACACAAAAATTGCTTCAAAAGAACATGTGTTGCGAGAAAATGCATAAAAATACAAATCCAGCTGATCCACGCTATATTACCATATTACCAAAATAGGGCCAAGTGTCATCTTCAAATTACCAACATAAAGCCAATTCTCATTTCATGTTTCCACATTCAAAGTTTCCTGACTATAATCCTCAACATACCTTTGTGAATATCCTCACCCAATCACAACCTCAAAACATAAACCCACCTAATTTATAGGACCATACAAATATTTGCGAGGGTGTAAAGAGAGCTGGTTTTACATAGAGTTAAGTTGATGTTTTCTTGTCTTGTGAAAATTCCATCAATATTTTTTGTTTATACTGAGCACAAATGTACTTGACATTTGTGACAACACATGGATATAGTTCATTCTCTTTCACCATGTGTACCTCGTTATTTTTCTTTGAACTCTTTACGAGATGCCAAACCACAACCTTGCAAGCGACCTCGACATACTGAGCCCAGACAGTGAATTCTCTGACCAGCCAAATCAAACGTGAGTGGTACAAAAAAACATCAGTCACGAAAACACAGTAAATGCGTTTTGCTTCCAATGATACAGATCATGGTCTTACTTGGAAGAGTTTGTCAAAATTTTCATCTCTAGAGGACAGCATGCATTAAATCATTGAAATGACTGCACTTCCCTAGTCTTTCAAGTCTATCTCGACTCCGAAATTTGCATATTTGATTGGTGCTAAGCTAAAACGACTATTATGATCGTGTTAGAGGCAAGCTCACGATTGGCATGTACAAACGCCATGTTCAAAATTTTTTCACTGCCCCCAGCTCCTCTGATTGGCCTAAGCCCATGGGCATTCGAAGGATTTGTTCCAGGTGGAGTAACAGTGGATTTTTTTTATAGGTAGCCAAAAATTTTTAGGGGTGTTAAAGGTAATGAAAGTTCGTTTTTCCTTCTCGAAACTACAAAATAATCTTTTTTTGCAAACATAGCAAAATGTCACATTTCAAAATTCAGGTGAAGGCCTTAGCCCCCTTTCCCCACCCTTCTGAAGCCCATGTGCTAGGCATGCAAGTTTTTCAATAAAAGGTCCTTACATCTATTTCTGCACCTTATATATTTGTTAGTGCTTTCAAAATGGCTCGTTAATAGAGAAAATTGGAGTTGGATTTTTTTCTACAACCATCACGGTAACGGAGCAATGGACAGGCGAATCAAGTGTGTAACGTTTGCATCAAACCATTGCACAGGACAGCACAATGTGCACGTTTATAAACAATATTATTCATTTGATAATTTTACCTATTTTCTACTTAAAAAATTTTAACAACTGAGTTCTTTGTGGCCCTCCCCTTAATACTGCCCTAGGCCAAACTCCACCTACGAGCATCTGCTCATAATGCCTCATAGGCCTAACAAACTTTTTCACTGCCAAAAACCCACAAGTTGCAGTGCTTCTAAATGAGAAAACTATTTGCGTCCAAACGTGACAAATCAACGCCTGCAGGCATCTGCAACCGTGAATCCAATTCAGTGATATTTGAAGCATGCATTTGAAACTTCACAGATCTGTCACTTGTTTCCATAGACGTCTTGAACACTGAGGGGATGGAATATACTGCAGGCAAATATCTCATGTTAGTAGAATTAATGCCAGGCAAGTACAAAGAAGATTTTGTTTTTAGTTTTAATTGCAGTGTTTGGATGAACACACTTTTCCATACAGTTGATTGCATGTTGCATATGTGTGCGTGCGGTTAAACAGACAATATTGTGAAACTCATGGCACAGTCATGAGATATAAATTGTATGATACATGTCACATCACATATATGCCTACAGAGGAGGAAACAGCTTTAGGCCTGCCTCAGCATTTATTTGAGATTCTTTGCTAACATCAACAGCTGAATGTGAATGGAAAACTTTAGAACTGTGAGGCAGATGCTCAAGAATACTGAACCAGCTGGCTTCTAACAATGTCCTTACACAGCCAGCGTAGGCTATTTGTTTTGAATTGGGTATTGAAGAACCCAATTTCACGTATTAAATGTTATAGTTTCAAGTCTATGCCAACATGGTAGAGGAAAATATACTAGGCTTATACCAAAACCTACAGAAAATTTATAGGGAGAAGGTTTGCCGCATGAACGTTTTTTCGAACAAATTTGGGAAATTCGGGCAAAATATCCTTTGCACCTGCGCAAAAGTACCTTCCATACTACCTGCGCAAAAGTACCTTTCGCTTATATCCGTGATTTGCGCACCTGCGCAAAAGTAACTTTCGCTTATATCCGTGATTCAATCAAAAGTGCAAGATCGGGTTATAAGAGATGTGACAATGCTTTATCAGTAGAGCCAGCAATTTTTCGGGTCCATGTACTGTTTTGAATGTCTGCCATAAAAGTTCCCATCAAAACCTCTTTGCTAATGGATGTTATTTCAAGAGTCCAAATATCTGCTCAGCTAGATATTTAAAAAGCTTTTTTTCAAATTGTTCAAGGCAAAAAAATTTTATCGAACACATCCCCAAGAGCAGCACCGAGAGAAATTGCGCCTGATTTCCCCAATCAATCCATCAATGTTTTTGAGAGCTTGACTTCACCCTATTTTTGTCATGCCATGGTGTTCAAGGCCTTGACCTGAAGCAAAGAAATGGAAATTGCTTTAAAACTGATTGCTGCTAAGTGCAAACTTCGGATTCTCTCACGCAAGTGTGCAAAACGTTTTGTTATGAGATCGTTTGTCAACGACAGTTCTTCAAACGTTTAAACAATGCAAAGAACTTCTCCAGATCCTTTTCGAGTTGTGTAAACTGCGTTAGGCTGCTACAGCCAGACATTGTGAATCTTAAAATTGAAGTTGGATTTTTGAAAAAATTGATATAAATAATTATGAAGCTTTAGTCAGATCTCGTCAAATTTACATTGGACCTGTGTCTTACTTTAAGAATGTACTGACGAGATTTGAATAGAATGGCATGGGAAAAATTTTGTCACTGATGAAGGTCTGAAGCTTGTGCAATAAGCTGGCAACCGTTCTTCTTCCCTTTCGGAGACATTTCTTTCACTTGTGATAATCTTTAACGTTTCGGTGCACTGAAACGATGCAGCTAAGAATCAATCTACATGAACACGCAGAACGTTGTCCAGAGAGAGAAATTTCGGGACGAAAAATGATGAACAACTAGAATTCTAGAGAGAAAATGGTTGATTTTACGAACGCACAATTCAGTAAATTCTTGAGCAAGTCACATATGCACACTCCAGATCTTGTTGAAAGCAATATAATGATCGCTCACATGTTTCAGATTGTATAGATAGATGTATTGCCATAATCATCTATAATTGTATCCATATTTTGTCGCAGCCTATCACCCTTACGTTGCTGTTATGACTAAAGCTTGTCTGTCAGGCGTCAGCTGTTAAGCATTGTAAACTTAGCAAAAAGTGCAATAGTTTAACTTCAGTCAACAGCCAGGTTGTTTTGGTTCAAACAATTAAAAATACAATGATTTGAAACCGTTGGGTTGGTCAAACGAGTAGTACACAATAGAAAGGGCATGTACCAGTGACGTTTTAGTGGTGCCTGCTAGTGACATCTCATAAAAGATCTTTTCCGCACCTATTTTCTCAACAACTCGTGAATGGTTAAAATTAACACCGTAAAAATCAACATTTGAAGCAAACAAAGCCGTGTCGGGATTTGGGAACAATTTCTTTTGAATGTGTGTGATGTGCATACAGTTGGAAAAGCCGATTTTGGACCACAGAACATGCTGGCAATGGGTTACGTACGACCACAGAACATGCTGGCAATGGGTTACGTACGACCACAGAACATGCTGGCAATGGGTTACGTACGACCACAGAACATGCTGGCAATGGGTTACGTACGAGAGGGGTCAAATGAGCATATTTTCCGAAATAGCAAAATGCACAATGCAGCGACTGTTGTGTCACCATAGTCATCTTTCATGCAACTGAGATCAACTTTGCGAAAACAGATGGAAAGTGTCTGCTTTGTGCACATCTAAATCTTGGAATAAAAACAGCAATCGAGGCGTTCTAGTTTTGGGTCGAGGTGCTCTTGTTTTATTCGTCAAGATAATTAAAAATTGAAAGTCTGTGAATCTACACTTCAATACTTTGTAACGCAAAATTTAATCATGTATTTTTGGACAAAAATCAGTAAACAATTCCAGAGAATCAAATGTACAGCTTAAGGGTTCCTCCCACACAGTGGTTGACTTAGAGTTGGGGGGCCCGCGTTAAGACTGAAAATGGGCCCCTCTGATGACGTCATCACACTCAGCCAACCGTGATAAGACCTTTTGATCAATAATAGTAAGGGGATATGCTGACTACCTAAGGATGCGTTTCTGACACCAGGCCTTATTGACTGACATAACAGAAAATGGAAAATAGTAGCGGACCGAGTTTCAGGGGGAATAGGAGGGACATGTCTCTTCTTTTCACAAACATGGCTCCAGCTCCGGAGATCTTGGTTTTCATAGATTCTTATTGTAAGTTGCTCCAGATTATTATTGTAAACAATACAGCCACAATAATCGAAAATATTATTTTATTCGACGTTTTGTCTTATGCGTAAGCCATCATCAGGAACAAATGAAATGCAACAGTTGAAAGGAAAAATAAGGATGCAATTTTAAGGCATTCGTAAAGTATTATGTCATATAGATCATTATGTGTTAAAAAGCAGTAAGGGCAGTGGTGGGGAAGCGAGAGAGGCATTTCCCTGGGCTCCCCTTCTATGGGGTCCCCGCTTAAGGTGTTGCGCGCGTAAATTTTGCTTATTTTTGGTGAAAAACTTATTAAAAAAAATATCATAAGTAACTTGCCTTCAAAGGGCTCCCTGCAGAAACTGTAATGTGCAGGTAGTTTGCTTTCAGTGGGGCCACCAGGAAGCAAATGCAATTTAAAAGTAATCTGCTTTCAAAGGGGTCCCCAACAACTACCGAAAAGTATATAGGTAGCCTACTCTGCTTTTCAACTTCATTGTAGGCGCCCCTTAAAAACTGTAATGTGCAAGTATTCTGCTCTCAAAGGGCCCCCCAACAGCAATTGCAATTTGTAAGCACCTTGCATTTACAGGGGCGCCAACAGCAATTGGAATGTGTTCGTGCCTTGCTTTCACAGGGGACCCCAACTGCAAATGTAATGTAAAATTCCTTGCTTTAAGAGGTCCCCAACAGGAATTGCAATGTGCTTGTACCTTGCTTTCAAAGGGGCCACCAACAGCAAATGTGCAAGTACTATGCTTTCAGAGGGGCCCCCAACAGCAATTGCAATGTGTAAGTACGTTGCTTTCAAAGGGGCTCCCAACAGCAACTTTAATGTGCAAGTACCTTGCTTTCGAAAGTGCCAACAACAGCAATTGTAATTTGGAAGTGCTATGCTTTCAAAGGGTACCCAAACAGCAACTTTAATGTGTAAGCAAGTACTTTGCTTTCAAAGGGGCCGTCAACAGGAACTGTAATGTGTAAGTACCTTCCTTTCAAAGGAACGCCTGTAAGCAACTGTAATGTGTAAGTAGGCCTACTATACTTACAAAGGGCCCCACCACCATCTCCAATGAGCAAATAAAGAAAAGTTTCAAAGCAACTTCTGTACCTAAAAAAGTTGTGGGTTAAAGTTTCTTCCAAAAAGTTCTGAAAAAAACTATCAAATAATAGGAAGTATTCATACCAAATAATACCTTTTTATTCCATGACAATCTTTAATACCAAATGATTATTTTTAGACATTGAAGTATTTGGTATATTCATAATTTTATGAAAATGTCACAGTTAAACAGAAAGTATCCAGTGTAGCAGCAAAAATAAGGAAAAAGAAAGGATGTAGGCTGATGAGAATGTAAAGGTCTCATGGACAGATTTGTTGCTGCTGCAGGTGGTACTAGTTAGCCTACAAAGAAGCATGCAGCTTCAAGCACTCAAGTTGCTAATAGTAGCTATGTCTGTCTTGTGTACAAGCAGATGTGCCATGCACAAACAAACTCAAAGTTGGTGCATCGGCAGATCCACTTAAGTAGTTTTTCATTTGAGTTTGGCTAATGTCCTGAAATTGTTTGCAGTCGTCATGAAATAATTAAACCGTCATGAAATATTAAAAAATAATTCCCTTACCACGGGAAAATTTCCTGTGAAATCCGACCAAAAATGCCATGATGTGTACACCGTTATGCCACCATGCCCTTTCAGTTTCGTTTCACACATGAAAGTAATAAGTTGAAAAAATCTTTTACATTTAAAGACAAACAGAATCATCTTCGTCGCTCAAGTATAGTCTACTGTACTAACTATGATGCACGTGTGGGTCAAATTACATTGGACAGACTCGCCGAAATTTAATAACCCGAATCAACAAACACAAACGTGATCAACGTTCTGAAGTCTGCAAACATTTGTTCGCCAATCCCACCAGTGGCGTAGCCAGCTCAAAAATTTGGTGGGGGCCAAGAAATGTTGGGGGGGCCAAAATGCTTGATTTTAGACGAATAACACCATTTCGTTTAAAAAAACGCCCCCCAAAGCATAAAATGACTCTATTTTCTAAAAATTTGGGGGTGAATGGCCCCTTTGGCCCCCCCTGGCTACGCCTATGAATCCCACGCACCGTTTTAACTTCGGCAACCGGAAAGATTGGTAAGCATCGTCGGTCAGAAGAAACTTGTCTCTTCTACTCGAGTCTCTGCTGATACAGGAACACCAGCCTCTTTCTTCTCGAGTCTCTTCTGATACAAGAACACCAGCCTCTCTCTTTCTACTCGAGTCTCTTCTGATACAGGAACACCAGCCAGATCTCAATGTCGATGGTTCATTTAACCCCTTACTGCTTTAACACATAATGAGCTATATGACATAATACAGTACGAATGCCTTAAAATTGCATCCTTATTTTTCCTTCTAACTGTTGCATTTCATTTATTCCTGATGAAGGCTTACGCATTAGCCGAAACGTCGAATAAAAAATGATTTCGAATATTGTGGCTGTATTGTCTACAATTAATCTGGTAGTTTTTTGCAAGCAGTGCTCTTACTATAAGGAAATCAGCGAAAAAACAACAACCACAGGTTTAGACGATTCAGAGAATAGTTATTAGCAGAAACGTGACTCAAGATAACGGTAATATAAACAATTTCTGAAATAGCAGTCGCTGGTTTTCCCGTCAATACCTGAGGACCTTTTGTACAATGAATCAAGAAAATCACTATTTGCAAAACTACATTTGTGTCCAAGTATTTAAACACAGACCAGTCCCAATTGACCAAGTGATTTGCACTCGTTGCATGCTTTGCTTGTTGCAGTCTTGACGATTCCAGTTAACAGCGCTGCCTGGAAAAGCCATGCAAAGAGCACAAACACATAGTGGACAGTGGACTGTCATGTGTTCTTTCAAACACGCACACATTTACATTAACACAAATGCGCAGATGTGTTTGAAAGTCCTTTGTTCGAAGAAATGTACGACTTCTAGCAGGTAATTCACACTTGACTTCTTCAAAATAGCCGAAAACGTCTGATTTCGTGTCTTTTGCACTCAAAATAAGCAGTGGTGAATCAGAAAGTAAAGCACAAAGCTCAGGAGAAAATTGGACTGGTTACCATGCGGAACAAAAATATCTCCTTTGCAATGGCGTGCCGTGCATTTCACGCTTAAATCTGCAATGGTATCATATCTTGATCAAAATCCCTGCTAACAGCATAACTACACAGCTACAAAAGCTATGGATATTTTATTATATAACTATTCATTATAGCTCAGTTCTTGTTAGATCTCTACACTACTACAGACCTGGTTTTATCATTCTGACTAAAAAATAAGCTGTTGTGGTAGTTACCGTTTTTATTGCTTCTGCAACAGTGGTTCTCAAACATTTTGCTGAAAGGAGCCAAATCCAGACCTTCGATTTTGTTGGAGAGATGTACAAAAAATTTTACCACAAATCAATTGACATATTCTGTTTTATTGCACTGGCGAATCTGTTACACAAGTTATTAGAGGTGTTACTAAAAGACACTGCCTATGGAAAAGAATCCTTTCCTAGCAAAGCTCTTACAGAGCTTAATGTCTGATTAATACAATTCTTTATTTCGCCTACAAAGTAGGCATCATCAGCTCTTATTCAAATAGAATCTGTTACAGAAAGATTGCTTAAAAGACACGCAATGATGCTTGGGAGCTTCATGCTGGTCTTAGAACAGTATTTGAGAACCAACGTTCAACAAGTAACACTACGCCTGCAAGCTACGATGTCGCAGTCTAGCGATTATCAAACCAAAGAAGTATAAAAAGCTTGCAGATCCATGGTTGGAGTCTGGTGTCGTAACTCATAACAATCGCGTTCATTGTGCAATAAAGAGCACACACAAGTCTATTTGGCAGAACCATTAGTATATAGGAAATACCCGGAGCCGAAGCTACCACTCAAATGGCCATAGTTCCTGTTCCGGTCCTAAATTTTAAACTGAGCTCCGGCTCCTACTGATTTTTAATTTGGGCTCCGGCTCCAGGCAAAATGTCAAGCTCCGGCTCTGTAGCCCTTAGCCCTTGGGCTACGGCGCCGGAACTTGATATTGCGAAAATTATCAAGGTTTTAGTTTCACAAGAATTCTGAACGTAATATTAGCGTCGAAATAATTCCTTAGTTTAGCTTTACAATAGCTTGGTTCAGCTACTTAAATAAAATTCTTTAAATTTACTACCATGCGTTTCCTTTATCAGCCTTGGGGGCGAAAACGACGTGCCGATAGAGAAAAGGGGGTGATGGAAGAAAACGTTTGAGAAACACTGCGCTAAGCGTTTCGACTTTGCCCTGATGGGTCTCGTGTTAATTTATCCAGCCCTGCCTACATGCCTAGCTGTACACGTCCATAAGTCAGACTTCCACTTGATCAACATGTTTTGTGTAGTGATTGTTGTAAAAAATGCGCTATATTTAGCCCAGGTGGTCTTCTCTTATTTTGTACTGCATAGCAAGAAGATACCTTTGGTGCTTGCGACCAAAGTTACACATTTGCGCAGCCTGCTGCTCAGACAGCCAGATGGAGTTAATTGTGTGGTTAGAAGAGCCTACTTAGCAATTACTGCTAAGCCGTCTCAAAACAGGTTAGTGCAGTTAGTGGATTATGGATGTAAACCGTTGCGTCCACGTAGGCTTTAGTCTATATTTGTTAACATTTATAGGCGATTTGAATACAAAATGTTATTAATCCAAACATGTGCCATGCACCAGGATATTAACAGGTACATACATCAGCAAGGTTTATGCATGTGTATTTCTTCCAGTAAAAAGCCCAATGCGCACGCTTTATAACAGGGGTGACGAACCTATTTGCTATCGCGGGGACTTTGTCAGTTACCGCTGAGTAATCGGGCCGCACAACTTTTTTTGTCATACTACGAAACCTGTTAGTTCAAGACTGCTGGTCTGGCCTGAATGCGAAAGTTCAAGACTGCTGGTCTCGCCTGAATGCTTCGCGGGCTGCACGAATCTCTTTTGCTGGCCCCATGCAGCCCGCGGGCCCCATGTTCGTCATCCCTGCTTTATAAGTATATTTCACTTAAGCTGATGGAAACGTTTATCAATTTGCGCTAATGAAAAAAAATGTTCTTCGCGGCGCACGTGCTTAGACCGGCCTCATGTTTGCTCCTTTGGTAATAATGTTTTTCATAACTGAACAACAGACTTGATCAGCCCCTTGATTCTAATTTCCTACAATTGTTTTTTACATTTGCATTTCATTACTACATCTCTAAATAATCGCCGTCAACGAAATGGCCATGATTTACGACCCAAGTCTCAACATTTGAAATATTTAATGCCCTTGTTTTTGAAAGCATTATCCATAAAACGTGCATTTTTCTGACCCTTTTTTTCTGAATACTTGTTCAGATTTAAGCCAGAAACACAGTCTATTTTCAATTGATTGACAATTTTTTAGTAAAGTTCCAAGCCTCTACTTTGGATGAATTCCACCATTTGCTCGGAATATTTTTTTGCAAAAACGCTTGTGAAAATCTCCATCCTATAAGTGCAAGATCAGCAGTATGCATTGAGCAGCCATTATTTCAGTTGAGCAAAAAGTCATCGTGGCCGCCATTAAGATTGCGCTTTTTGTATTAACACGTTCCTGACATACACCAACGCACGTTTAGTCGAAGCCGAGTAGCAAGCTTGCTCTGAGACACCGACTCCCGAAAAAGGTCTACAAAACTTGCGCGCATGTAAGATGTGGATCTTGTCCAATTCTTGAGCGACTGGTTGACGTTTGTAGATGATACCGTGAAAGCTAGTGTCCCTCAAGGCGTTTGAAAAATTTTTGGGTTTTATGTCATTAAACGCTATGAAATGCCACTGCGGTAGCATTTTTGTACGTTACTTGCACTAAACTTGCTTACCAAAAACGATTAGGTTATTAGCTAGCTATTTGGAGTTAAGAATACAATTCACAAAAATGATATACAATTATAGACAATA
>JGI24022J15233_10008780_pt1 | contig 11327 bp, 5 predicted proteins | sample Ectturendosymbi2_FD_15233 | JGI IMG/M metagenome (IMG submission 15233)
CGCCCCCCCCCTTAATTCGGCCCTGACTGCCACAGGTTTAAGTGACTTCTACCGTCAACACGGTTCAGGATGAAACAACTGGTTTGCGTTAGGTGTTGCTTGAAATATATATGAGATCAAATGCCTAGAAACATACAAGCTGACGTTGACGAAGTCTTAATAAGTGAGAAGGGTAAACTCGCTTACCTGTCGTCGCAGTACGAAAACTTCATATCTGGGGTATGCTGCGTGAGAAAAGTTTTGCTGTCAAGAAAATGCTCGATGTTTGCGGGGTGAGGAATTGGCTGAGCCTGCACAATGAACAGACTGGAATCCGCGTCATCTACAAACAACGTGAAGGTTAAAAGCAGCGTGGGGTTACCAGACGATACGTGCCGCTTAGCGGAAACGCAAGTTCTTACACTACCTTTCATTGGCTTGCGGAAGCCGCTACACCGTAGAACCTGCAAATAAAAAAACAAGTTCAAGAGCATCGTTGCGTTATTGTGTTCTGACGAACGCAAAACTAAAAGCAAAGAACGGCATCTGTTTTCCCAATATGTAGCATCTGTTTCGAAAAACAAGCACTTGTTTTCATAATATCATCGACATACGAAGAAGTAAAAGAAAACTGGACATGGACGTATACATTTCTAAACTTAGAATGCGAGAGTACATTCTCAAATGCACCAAATGCTCAGCATTGGAGAAAATATGAGCGTTTGTTGACAGCGCTCCAGCACTGGTAAAAATAATACATCGCAGCGCAGTTTTCAACCTCCAGCCATACTGTCGCGAAATGTGATATGGTAAATACATTCCATGGTTGAAAAGCGAATGCTCCAGACGGTTCCACAACGATTAGCTTTGCAATGAAGAGAAAAGAAGAGCGCGTTCAGCACCACTATCGAAAGAAACTAAGTCGCCTTTTTCTTCCACGAGGCGGAAGCGATCGAACAAACAACTTGGCGAATTTGAGCGCAGCATGGGCTGTAATCGCATGATGGCTGTACGGTGTACCCTGACCAACTCGATAAGTCTTAGCAAGCAAGCCGCATGTTGAACAACAGTGAATTTAACGCACCATTAAAATTGCTACTGTCAGTAACACACTGCAGTAGAATTACAAAAACAATGATGGGGAAACCAGATAAGATTTAACAAACAGGAAGAATGTCGTGCGTTCTGGAAAATTTTTTTACGATGAGTGATTGCATGGTGATGATTGAATTTCCTGTAGTTTATCAATAGCCTCATGAAGTTCCAAGCCCGCTCTAAACCGCACGTCTTACTAATGGTGAGTTTTGATTACCATATAGCAGTATTTACACAAGGTATAATATTAGCATTTCAACAATCTTGATAGGCGACAAATTGTACTTTCAGCAATATTATCTCCACACATTGAAATAAAAACACTGCCACAAACAAACAGGTATCCAGCAAAGCGAATTACCAAGTTCCCTTCTTGTTTCAGCTACAATGGGTGGGTGTATCCACACGCAATAAAAATATATATTCTGAGCTGTTCAGATCAAGACGAGATTCAACTCGAACAACCTAGTGCAGTAGTCAATGAAAACAATCGATTGAGAACTGCGTACGTGGTCGGCTCCCGACCAGCAATGGCGGGTAAACCAGGCGCACAGCCAACGCACAACGTGCTTTTAAACGCAGGAATGGGGCGTGTGTCACTGGCATAGGCTTAGAACAGGGGTGACGAACCTATTTGCTATGGCGGGCCAATTTGTCAGTTACCGCTGAGTAATCGGGCCGCACAACTTTTTATTCATACTATGAAAACTGTTAGTTCAAGACTGCTGGTCTCGCCTGAATGCGAAAGTTCAAGACTGCTGGTCTCGCCTGAATGCTTCGCGGGCCGCACGAAATTCTTTTTGCAGGCCGCATGTTCGTCACCCCTGGCTAAGAACAATGTTGGCACGGCCTTACACGAGAAAAGCAGGAGAGTTGCAATGCAGGCGTACCTTGTAAGATGCTGACTTCAAATTAATACTTTTGCCGCTGACGGTCAAAGTGCTCTTCATTCGTAGGAAGAATGATCTCTGCGGGTTATTACCTGTTATTAAAAAAAAACAAAGAAATGCGAGGGCTGATATATACGATTCGTTGGCAACATTTTTTGTCATGGAATTATAAAACACACTTGCGCGAACATACCTTTAGTGCCATGGAAACAATTGCGAATTTCATCATGGTCGCCATCGTGCACGAGTGTAACAAGGCTTTGTCCTATCAGATCAAGCTGAAATTTAAAATGTGTTGATTAACAAGTTCTTGCAGTGATACAAACAATTATCACCAGCTCTTTGTACAACACATTGAAGTACACAATACCAACGTTGGCATCATACTGGTGAGTAGACAACAGATGTAAATAACACATAAGCTTAAAACCTTACTTTGGATCGACCAAGATATTCCTTGACATTGTCAGAAACGTAAAGTATTTCAAAATCCGGAGATAATACAAGCAAAAAGCCATTAAGAGCATTAACGAAGTCTTCACTTGAAACAAGATGGGCCTCATGGAAATTCTCTTGCTTTACTTGTACACCTGCTCAAGATCAACACATTAAGTAGGTATATACATGGGCAAGTGATCATTTCCATGCTTGTTTTAAACTCACCACAAGCTGCAGAACGTTGCGCACCTTCTGTCTTACCAGACAAACTCTGCCGTAGCTTGATGAAACTGTTTACTAGCCGCATTACCGAGGACCTGCATGTATATGAGTTTAACGTTACTTTGTGCCGTTTTTTTCATATCATTTGAGTTGTTACACAACACAAACGCGGCCCGCGTGAACATTTGACACGGCCCGCATCAGAATATCCAATTTAGAGTACAAGATCGCGTAAAAAAACAAGCTCCATGATAAGCAGTTACTTAGACAGTATGCCAGAAGCCTCTACCACTCGTAGTAAGATAAAGGTAGAATTTTAGGATGAAATTAATTGTTACATGCGGCCCGCCAGCGATAATCAACAATTCATGCGGCCCGTGATACCGGTAGTAGATAGGTTCCCCACCCCTGGCTTAAAGGCACTCAAACGGATGAAAGAACACAAAGTGCTATCCAGGCAACAGTAAAATATCTAAAACGCATACGTCAAAATCTTTGTACCTGTCCAAATTATTTACAAGTTCGTGAGAAATAGGAACAATGTCTGATATCTCTTGAAATGTGTCTGACTCTTTATGCCGTCTGCACCGTGCAGCATCTCTGCTTCTTTCTCTTCTACGCTCTCTGAAAATGGAAATGTTTTATGAAATTGAAGATATAACTCTCCACTACCCAATAACTTCCGTAAGTTTTATACTTAACAGATACTGTTAAAAGTCCACTGTGCACAAGCAACATTTTGCAAGTCTTTGCCTTGGTGGCATCGGCACGCTAAATTATTACAAGTCAAATCAAGAACTTTTAACAACACAATTTTTGTTGTTTTTATGTGTAAAAACATGGCATACAAAACATCTGGTTGTTCACAGTTTCTTCAATTAGTACAGTAAAGATGTGAAAAAATAAAAAATAAGACGTACTTCTTGAAATCTGATGAAGTTGTTTCTTGCAGACATGCAGGCATACTTCACAACAGCTTTTACAACAGTTCAGTAAAACCTTAATTGGTAGTACACTTCATTGAATAAAAAAAAAACAGACCAAATTTGAATAAAACTTTTAACATTGAAAAGGTTCTTCTGAAATAATAGCAGGCTCCTCAATTTTACCCACATATGTATGTCACAGTAGTTCCTAAATTTTAACCCAGAGGTTTTTAGTCCAAAGCTGCATGTTGTCACATCTGCCTTGCATGGGTGTTTGTGGCTTTTCACAACCTTGCAGCTAAAGCAGCTCTTTCACACTTATGACAAGCTTAGAACTTAGTTCACATGTACAGACAGCTGGAAATAGCTGTCGAAAGGACACCAGAACAAAAATAAAATGCCTTCAAAGGTCTATTAACAGGAACTTAATAACACAAAGATACCTTTCTAGAAATTAGGTACAAAATTGCAAGAACAATTTTGGTACATGCACAATCCATGTACCTCTGGAAAATTATCATTGAAAGCACATTCCAATCACTGATTATTTTAGTTTAAAAAAGTTTTAAAAATCTGACTTGTATCCATAGATATAATGTCTGATATTTTCTGAAAATGGATATAATTTTTATATTCTGTACATGCTTAACGTTTCTGGTTCAAGAGTTTACCAATTTATATTTTTTTGGCCATTACTTTTGAACCAGAAACTTTAGAAAACCAATCAGAGGCTCAAAAGACTCAGATTTTAGCCTAGTTTCTGATAAAAACTTGAGTGAAATACTTTCATCTAGTGATTGGGCCCTAGGCCAGGAAACCTTAGCCAAAACAGATAAAAACCTACCCCACTTATGATGTCACTCACAAAAAAACGAAACCCAACAGTTTTTTTTCATTGCAAACTTGAAGACTTGTCACATCTTTTGAGGGTTTGAACAGGTCTCTAGTGCAGTTGACGGAGAAGTTATGGAGTTGCAAAGTGATAGACCGATATATTAGCCTGGCCAATATATCGCTATCGGCCAAAACGATTGATTTTATGGGCCTCAGTAGGTGTTGACAAAACGCTGTTATATTCCTCACACATCCAGACAACTTGCGCAAGAAAGCACAACGAAGCAAGTCATGACATCTTGCAGCAGTGCTGGCAGGTGCGTTTTCATAAACAAGCAGACAAGATAAACCATGAAGCATGCGTCAGCCGTCACAGCCGAAACAGAAGCATCATCATTAATCAGATTAATTTAAAAATCATAGAAAAATATTCAAATTGTTGCAATTTGAAAAATTTTAGCTCATAAATCCTGATTTTTTAAGTTTCTGAAAAAAAGGTAAACCATACAACACATTATAATTTTGATAATGAAGTAGAAAACATGATTTTAAAAATTTGGAAATACTGGTTATGGGTCCGGGTCATTCCATGTCAGGTGATCCACCAAAATGGGGATTTTTCATCTGACTCACACCAAAATTCACGAAATTTTATAAGTGTTCAAATCTCAGGCTTCTGAGCTCAACAAAGTTGGAATTTTTAAAATCGGACCTGTCTTTCCAAAATTATGAGCATTTGAAATTTTGATGTTTTTCGAGAGAATTGGACCAAAAAATTCTTGGAGTTTTGCTGTTGGAACTTCAGTTGATTGTCACTCCTTAATCTCTGAATATTTTCATTCAATATTGTGCAGTGAAGTGGAAGGCTCCATGCTGAACAAAACAACACAGGAAGTTTTTCATTGGTGACCTTTGAACCCTGGTTAATCATTGTTATAAGGCAACATGTTTTTTATGTGCATTCAAGCATGATGATATTTTAAATACCTATAACTCAAATAGTGCAACTTCAATTGACTTCATTTTTTTAAATGTAAGGGCTGGTGTTATGAAGATACGACTGTATCTTGGCCACACATGCTTCAGGCAAAAAAAATTATATGTTTATATAATAGTATATATCCATTAAAAAAATTTAATACCTTGAGAGCTGGCGTACCATACATTCGTACTTCGATTTCGGCCTAAAAAACAGCAGTTTTCGGTTGCCTTACCAATGCCCTAGCTCCTCCGCCGATTGCACTAGAGAGCTGCTCAATGGTTCAAACAGATCAGCCAATCTTCTAGATTGCACTCGAAAAAAATTTTTTGGTTGTGGGGTGCGGATTTTTTGTGACGTAATAAATGACGTAGTTTTGCGGTCATTTTGGCTCGTGTTGCCTGGCCTAGAGCCCAACCTCTAGGCCAAAGTGTTTCGCTGAAGTTTTCATTGGAAACTAGGCTCGATTCTGAGTCTTTTGAGCCTTTGATCAACTTTCTAGCATTTCTGGTTCAAAAATCATGATCTAAAATAAACAAATTAATTGATTATCTAATTAGTCAAATATTTTTACTACAAAAGACTCGGATTGTAGCCTAGTTTTTAGTAAAAACTTCAGCGAAATACTACCACCTAGCAGTTGGCACACAGGGCCAAGGTGGCCTAAAAGTCCTCCACTTATGACATCACTGACAAAAAACTCTATTTGCTAAGTGATAGCCTTTTAAGTTGTTCACATGGGACCTAAAGGAAAAACCAGGCTGGCTCCAAAGGTGTCAAGCAATCAAAATTCAAATTTAAAACCCACTGATATCTTGTAGAAACAACAAATTTTTTAATTTAGTCAAAATATTTTTACTAAGTAAGCTCAGAGACTGAACTGGATGATGGTAGGAAGTGCTATGTTGATTTGAAGTAGAAAATGTTTTTAGGATTAGTAGTTGCTTGTTTTATCATTCACGATTTACTACTTTTAAGTGACATTACAATGCACTACAATGAAGCAGGCTGGAAATGGAAAATGTTTAAATGCTCTCTATGTAAATTTGATAATTTCTTTCTGCAGACATATTACAGCTACTTGCATTTTTGCCAAGCACTAAATAGTAACATTGTCATTGACATTCCTTGAAACACCTTAGTGGCTTTTTTATACTGAATTATGTAAACTGTAGGGAGCATACTTTGATGCTTACTCAGGAATGTCATCTCTGACGTCTTTTCTTGATATGTGCAAAGACATGTTACTAACTGCTGCCATTTAATAATGTTTAATCAGTGTGATTTAGGCACATAAATTAGCAATGTTGTAAATAGATTTTACATGCAAGCCTTGTACAAGTGCCAATTGGTTCTTTTCAAGAGTTGGCTTTTGTGAGTCTCATCATAATTTATGCAAAAAAAAAAAGTTAAAAATGGGCCAAACTTACGGATGTGACAAGTTGTAGCACCTTTCCTACCACAACACCAATGCTGTGTGATGCCATTATGACCATAGCCTCATATATTCTATGATGAATTCCCAATAATTAATTTAAAACAGCAAAACAACGAATGAAAATAAACAAATGGGTGTTAAATTTTTATACCAACTAGTTACACTTAAACTGACATTTTGCAACCTGTTGATCAGACAAGAACACTGGTACAAACAGTTTGCTTCACAGTGTAATTTCAGTGATCAATAATAATGTATAAACTAATCTGGATTTTGTCGCAGTTGTCAATGGCATATTTTACATGGTGCAAGCAGTTTCATCATATGTGTGACATGGCAACCACACATGACAAGTCATGAATGATCACATTTTATTGCAGAGAATGTAACACATGTTGTGATATTTGTGAAGACTACCAGGTGGTTGTGGATTACTTAACGTTTTCAAAATCCTGGGGAAAAAATTACTTGAAAATGAGCAAAAATTTAAAAGTGTTATCATCAAATCAATCTGACATGCAGACCAAAGGATTGTTTTTTAGTTGTTCATTGTAGCTTAATGAAGTGAAGAATTTTTTTTGTCTCAACTAAGTCTCATCACCTATTTTATACTTCCTGCCTTCACGGTCTAAGAACATCACAAAAAGGACATAAAAGATCAATACAACCAAATAATCGGACTTTATATAAAAGTATTATTTTCTGAATATTTTTGTATTCACAACAAATGGTGGGATGACTCTAGAACATGCCAGGTTAACAAAGAACTGGCATAACAGACATCTGAATGCACAAGCAGTCAAATGTCCTATAATGAACTACATTAGAACAAAGCTTTGTTTTGCTCTTTTGAAAAGCATCTTTGCAGCAATCTGAACTGAAGTTTTTGAGGCCAAAATGCAATGCAAACCTCCAAGACCACATAGACACTATTGACTATCTTCAGCATTATTTTTGACCTTGTAATTCACACAAGTCAAGCTGTAGCTAAGTGTGCCAATACAATGGCTCTATTAATATATAGTCATTTGATAGTCTTGAGAATCAAAAGGAAGGTGGTTTGTTTTTATTTGCAAACAAACTTATTTTCTTAATCCACCTTAACGCATAGAGCAGGCACCTCTGTCACTCAATTCTATCCATTCTTATTAACTATTTTTGTTTTTTATTCATATACCTTTCACAATGATGATATCTATTCATTGAGGAGAGGCAAGTGGTGGGGAGCAACACTGGTTATGCACTGAGGGTGACTAAAATCAGATCCAACTTGCACACTACAATATTTTCTTAGCACTGTGTTAACCATTCGTCTTAAGCATTTCTGTACTTGCAAGATTTTTCACCTTTTCTTGCATGCAAAAGATTTGCCAAGTCTTATATTTCATGCAACACTCCAAGAAGAACATGTAGATAGTTAAAGTTTTTATGAGGAAGTGGTTATAGGTCAGTCAGTGATGACGCGGTTCAAATAAAATGCTGAGTTTGTCACTCTAGAGGCAGTGCTATGTTTTTTCACTGAGACCTTTCAGTCATTTTTTGCTGAGATATTTTGGTCATTGTCTTACAGCTGTATTAAAACTCACCGTAACAGTGTTCATTAGCCTGTATTTTCAAACATGCTGACTGAAATTGCTTTAATTTTTTTAGTCATTTCAAAAACATTTGTCTATGACTGAAAAATGACCAAAAAACAATGGTAGCGTCATAATAGTTGAGCGGATACACCTATGTCTACTGTGCACATGGTTTTCAGTTTAGTTTTCACCATGATCAGACGCCTTTCGTTTTGGTAGTAGTGGTTGCACTTTTCATGGAACCGGTTTTCATTCTAAACTTTTGTGTTCACATTTACAGTTTGGAGTTTAGGTACTTGTCAAAAAAGGTCTTTAAATTCAATAGGGACTATTATTGGTAACCATATGCGTTGATGCTTGTACAAAAGCCATTAACACTTTGGCGTCTGGTCACTTTTAGGGATTTCCGAAAAAAACACCGAAACGCATGTGGCTTTGCACGGGAATTTCTCCGGTCCGTAAAGTGCTACAGACCTGGTTGAAGTGTCAAAAGACGTGGCAAGTCTTCTAGTCTGCACTCAAAAAAATTTTTTGGTTGGGGGTGCAGATTTTTTGTGAGTGACGTCATAAGTGGAAAACTTTTAGGCCACTATGGCCTACTTTACCTGTCCCTGGGCACCAACCGTTAGATGGTAGTATTTCGCTAAAGTTTTTATTTGAAACTAGGCTACAATCCAAGTCTTTTGATACTCTGGATGACCTGCTGAGGTTTCAGGTTCAAAAATGATGATCTAAAGTAGTTAAAATATTTGACTTATTAGCTAATTAATTAATTTGTTTATTTTAGATCTTAACTTTTGACCCAAAAATGCTAGAAAGTTGATCAAAGGCTTAAAAGATTCGGACTCAAGCCTAGTTTCCAATAAAAACTTCAGCTAAACACTTTGGTCGAGGGGTGGGCCCCCAAAATTACGTCACTTATGACATCACTCACTAAAAATCTAAAATTAAAACCAAACAATTTTTTTCGAGTGCAGACTAGAAGACTGGCCGATCTGTTTGAGTCCTTGAGCAGGTCTCTAGCGCAATCGGCAGAGAAGCTATGGTATTGGTAAGGCAACCAAAAACTGCTGTTTTTAGGCCGAAATCTAGGTATGAATATATCGTACGCCGGCTCTTTAAGTGTTAACTACCCAAAATCACCTTTTCAAACCCTTTGTGGGTTCTGATGATTTTTACTACTAGTTGAACGAAGTGACTACCATGTGCAGCCCTAGGTAGTTGAGGCTAGTGACATAATTTTTGGCACAGTAAGCCATTTGGGTTGGACATATAGCTGTACTATCATTACTGCTGTGTGGTTTTCCAGTTCCTAACAATAACATGTATTTCCATTCACTTTTTCTCATTTTAAGTGCTTCACTCATTTATCAGGCTGTTTCTTAAATCTACATGCATTACTTTACTACAAGAAGCTGTGCTTGATTAAAACACAAGTAAAAACACAGAAGCACATGCAATTTATTACACAAGAATAGATCTTGAATTACGGGTAGTTTTTGGTGTGATGCAATACAACAAGTTTTAAAAATCTTGTGCTTACCAGTGAAATCTATGACTGCAGCTACACTACCTACAGCTGCCCATCCTTAACCCAGAGTAATTTTACTTTTAGACTCTTGATTACCATTATCCATGTCCACTTATACAGAAACATACAAAGAAAAAACTCAGCAGCTGAGCGTGACAGTATTCTATTGCAGCTGCAACACACGAAAAGATTAACACAGCACATCATTACTATAGTAGAATAGATGAACAAGAGACCGAAGCTTCACAAGCTGCAAGCTGCATACATATAATTACCATCCTGGCTGAGTGAAGCTTGTAGCCACAGTACATGTAACCTAAGCACTAGCAGTTAGCCTGCTTTACTTATCCGCATTGGGGAGCAAGAACGTTTACGTTCGCAAACCCTGAACAGTTCAGAGAACTGAAGCATAGTCTAGTGACCTCTTGGATTCGCCTCAGCGCAAGGCAAAGTCTGTCCAAATCTTCGGAAAGAAACAACCACTGTTGTCTGCGGAAGAAAGGCCACACCATGTAGGAAGGTCTCAACAAGCACACAAAGTAACTTAACCTTGTCTCACACTCCCACAGGAGATCGAATCATTACGCAATGTCAAAAAGTCGATAAACAAGTCTTGTCAGCTAGTGGACAAAAGTGGAGAAGGTGGCAAGCAGAGATGCCGGAGTCACTTTCTCAGACTCCGACTCCACACCGATTCCAAAATTTTTAAATCCGAGTCCGGGTCCAGGTCCGGAAATTTTTCAAACTTGAAATTCCGAAACCTGTTCAAATTCGGGCTACCATCATCCATCCAACCGAAATTTACCCGTGTTTTTACTTAGGAAATGAATACACAGACTCATGCTACTGCCGAAATGGAAAAGTGGCTCCGTGTCCGGGTCCGAACGAAAAACGCAATGAATTGTTTTATCACCAGAAGCTTGCTAAAATTTTTTATGTTATTAAAATTTTATTCAACTCCATGTGTTGAGACGCAAATAACATGATGTCGATTTTTGCATGTGGCGATTGCCTGATACGTAACACCAATTTTGGGATGTTACAACTTCGCTCGAGAAATAGAACTGTTTACTGACCGCTTGGCAGTGGTTTTTCCTCAGTTGTTACACCGGATTTAGATGATGGGGGCTGAGGTCCAGGCGTGGTGGGAGGTGCGGCAGTCCACTTCTAAAAGAAGAGAACCACTACACAGTTAGGACAATTGCGCGAGAGCACTGGTTAGTGGAAATGTCCATGACATGCCCAAGTTAACAATTAAGAAACTTAGACCCACCAGTTTCGCTCGACACAGCTCAGTTTATCACAACAAAATTGTATTCACTGTAGCAGACACCTTATGGTCTGTACATTCATTCCCATATAACAGCCAAAAAAGCTCAAGAAACAAAAAACAATATGTACTGAATCCAGCACGGCTC
>JGI24022J15233_10008783_pt1 | contig 11325 bp, 4 predicted proteins | sample Ectturendosymbi2_FD_15233 | JGI IMG/M metagenome (IMG submission 15233)
CAAGCATTAGACTCTTCCGCGCTGTCCGATGTTTGAATGGCAACTTTCTTTTGGGGGGGTAACCCCCCTGGCGATGGGACCTCGTTGGACCGTCCGTTGTTTTATATCTGCGCCAGCAGCGAACGCCCGGCGAAGGTCGGGTCGGAAATTTCCTGACAATCGTTTTGGCGCGTGGACATTCGTCTGTCGACGTAGAAAGCGAAAATTGCAAGAGTGCAGAAACTACGAAGCACTCGTTCATTTAAGTGCGAAGTCTTCACCGAACGATAAGATTTAAACTGCGTCATCTGTTGAAAGTGGAATCGTTGCATTGACGTCGTCTTGGCTCTCGGTCTTCGGCGCTCGGGCCTGCGCTGGCGCACTGTATTGCGTCGACCAATGAAAAACACGCAGTTGGAAAAACAATCACTTGATGTTTTGCTGTTCAGCGATGGTTTCGTGTGTTTTTTTTTACCTGCAGTGAAGTGTTTTTATCGCTTCTTTCCGTTGATCGCACCCCAGGCTCGTACTACCACATTACAGTTTAAATGCGATTGCGGGAACGATTAAGTGATATTGTGCGCAGTGACTTCGATCCCGTGTTATATTCGCGTTTCTACTGAATACATTACTCTCCTGCCACAAGTCAAGTTCCTCTCGAGAGGATTGCGGAGATTCCAGCTGTGATGTTCCGGCTCGGCAGCGGATCTTGGTGACGTAAGCTGTGTATTAAAATTAGAGTGAGCTATTTTTTGTTTCGCGTTAATATTGGCATACGTGCATTTTTTGTACGCAAGTTTTCACAGATGTATCTGGTGGCCTTCTTAGTTGTTCGCACTGCTTGGATTAGACTTGATCAATGCGAAACACCACCACTCTCTCTGCATGGCCACAGTGTCGTAAACAGTTGGACATTACGCTAATCGACCAAAATTTTAACCCATTGTCCAAGACGAAACAGTTGTGCAGTCTCAGAATTAAACAAACAGTTTTATTTGTGTCACTGGCAAAAGTGAACAGGTGACCCTGCCTAATAAAAGTGCAGTATGAAAACTTACTGCGCCATCTTCGATACCCGCAAACCGTAATCTGTTTACCAGTATAAAAACTCATGCTAATCTAGCACTCTTTACAGTTGTTGACGAGATACCTTGTGTGATGTGAGAATTTCAAGTTTGAAGAATAAAGGGATCACACATGTAGGCACTGTGCGTAGGTACAGGTCAACCTTTTTTGACCCAAGATCTACTTTGCAGTGGCCAAATTCCTGAGATCTACCAGCCCTGTGTCTATATCGCAAACACAGAAATCGTTTCCAGCCTGCATCAGATTGTCAACCACGAGGCTTCACAAACATGATGTAGACAATTTGTCAGAAACCACTATAGACGAAAGATTTTCGCACACACTTCGTGTTCAACTTGGAGTTTACCAGCAGACCGCGACGGACTGGTTGGGCTCTCCTGGCGTAGAGGCCAGCGCGTGGCAATCTGACTTATGGTGGATGGCAGGAAAGATTGTGGAATTGGACACTTGGACTGAGGTCGGTGGCGGCTTGTAGCCCATGCACTGTAGGCCAGGGGTTGGGAACGTTTTTGGCTAAGGGAGCAATAAAACCTACATATTTTTAATTCCATTTCCGTGAGAGCCATATAATATTGTTCGACACTTAATGCGACTAACTAACGTGTGCATTTTCAAGCAAAACCAACGATTTTGAACAATGGTAAATGTCTGAATTTTCTCTTAGTTACATGCTTCTTACTGTTAATGCGACTTCTGGTGTTGCTGATGGGTTTGTAGTCTGGAAGATGGAAAATTACAGAAAAAGTTTTCATTCGTAACAATAGTGTTAAGAAAACATTGAGCGAGCCAGAAACCGTCATCAAAAGAGCCACATCTGGCTCGCGAGGCATAGGTTCCCGACCCATGGTCTAGGAGCAGTGGCGTAGCCAGCTCGAAAATTTGTGGGGGACGAAAATGCTTGATTTTAGATGAATAACACCTATTTTGTTTGGGATACTGCCTCTCAAAGCGCAAAATTACTATATGTTCTAAAAAATTTAGGGGGGCATGCCCCCCTGGCTAGTGGCTACGCCTATGTCTAGGAGGCGCATGACTCTCAATGTTTAAAATTGAAATGGGCAATTCAACATACAGTCTTATTGTTATAATTTTATTTATACAGTTTTATGTGCATTAATGGACTAAAGTTGATGTTTCAGCCTTTAAACAACTATGGCCATTTCTTCTGGTGTGGGTTTGGGAATATCTCAACGGCTGTTTCATTGTTAACCCAATGTGCTAAGTACTGTGTGACCTGTCAGAACAGTAGAAAATTACATTTTATGAGTGACGCCACATTGCACTTTAATCAGCTCAGTAATGATCAGAGGTGGGACCGGAGTCGACTCCGGCAGGATTCTGCGTTTTTCTTTCGGACCTAGATCCGGACACGGAGTCAAAAATTTGGGAAAAACCGGGCCTGGACCCGGAGTGATTTTTCAATTTCTGCAGTAGCAGGAGTCTGTGTGGTCATTTCTTAAGTAAAAACATGGGTAATTACGGTTGCATCGATGATTGTTGCCGTAGTCTGAACAGGAGTCGGATTCTCAAATTTGAAGAATTGCCGGACCCGGTGTCAAGCGAAATTTCTGACCTTTGCGAAATTTCTGACCTGTTATTGTTTTTAGGTTATTTTGCTTCTCAGAATAAAGAAATAAAGCCTGGCAATTACTCTTTTGATGTGTGTTGTGTAAATTAACACATTTTGGCGAGATGTCAGGAACCCACAACAAGCTATAGGACGGGAATAACTGTAAACATTAAAAATTTTCGGACTTAGTCGTTGACCTCAATTATTTTTCTTTTTCTTACCCAAACCCTAACCCGATACACTTACCTAAACACAAATTTCTAAGCCCTAATAATGAGTTTTATCAGCGTATTTGGTCTGTAGAATGTTACTCTGTGCATGCGTACATGGTGTGAAGTCAGAAATTTCGCTTGACACCGGATTCAAAAATTTTGGAACAGGAGCGTAGTCGGAGTCTTACAAAGTGACTCCGGACACCTCTGGTAGTGATATCCAAATTCAATGAAGCCAGTTCTTTCTGTTGTGAGCAGCAGAGATGAGCATGGATCAGGACTGAAGTCAATTTTGGCAGGATCGGGACTGGAACCAACTGCAATTTTTTTGAAAATTGGCCGATCATGACTGGGTCGCACTGAGATAATTTTATTGTTTCTATGTGATTATTGTAACCATATCAAAGTTTTTAATTGGAACATGATTTTACAGATTTGTTGATGAATGGCAGAGTATATTTTGCCATCAACAGCAAAAGCTCTGCTGGAACTAATTTGCCATTCGAGCTGTGTCCACCTTCGTCCACATAGAAGTTCATATTACCAGCAGCAAGGTGAACGTAGTCGAGTCGAGTGGTCAGCCTACTGTATATGCCTGCTATGCAAGTGGTGGTCGGTTTTGATTTCATCATTTGCTTTGGCTTAGCTAGTAGAAGTTACACCTTTGATGGGAGCGTTTTTATGTACTTTTTAAAAATGTAACGGGTTAAGGTTTAAGGTTTACGTTTAAAGGCGCAGTTTGGGCTTCAGTTTGGACTTAACGTTTGGAGTTAACAGTTAGTTTCACTTTGGAGTTAACGTTTAAGGCTACAGTTTGGAGTTAACAGTTTGGAGTCAACCGTTTTAGGCTTCAGTTCAGAGTTAGCGGTTGGGATTTTGGGTCTAGGTTTTAGATTTACGGTTTTAGGTCATGTTACAAGGACTTTATGCTAATCAAAGTGTATCGTCGTTTTCGCTTGAATAATTCAAGCAATTGGATGCTCCTAATGCCAAAATAACTCCATAAGTTGTTGAATTTCGGAATTGCCTAAAGGCTGTGTCTATTTTGCCTGATGAAGCAAAAGCACTGTTGAAATTATTTTGCCTTCAACCAATCTTATTTGACTGAAGGCACAGTTGTTCCTGTAGTGCTTTAGCCTCATGATGCAAAATAAAAATACATGATTTTACATGGGCGGATCAGGACTGGTTTAAACAATCTTATTTGGCTGAAGGCAAAATAGTTCCAGAAGTGTTTTACAGAGATGAGCAGACTGTGAAATATTTCAGTTCGAGTCCAATCATGATCCCCAAAAGTTGAATCCGATACAGTCCTGATTCGCAAAATTTTTGAAAATCATCAGTCCTGATCTGTCCCTGTAAAACCATGTATTTATTTTGCCTCATGAGGCAAAATAGCCTCATGAGTCAAAATAGACATAACCTTTTGGCATTTCCAAAATTTAATAAGACAGTTTTTATTTTGCCATCAGAGGTAAAAGCACTGCTGGGGTTATTTTGCCATTAGGCGAACCCAACTGGTAGAATTGGTCAAGTGACAAGGATAATACACTTGGGTTGGTGCATGCTGGTCTCTGTCACATGGTCTAAAACACTGAACCTGGACCCAAAACCTAAACCTTAAAACAAAATCCTAAAACTAATCCCCATAACTAAACCCTAAACATTAACCCTAAACCTAGATCTGAATCGTTTTATAGAGTAGATAAAAGCTCTCCCATCAAAGGTGTGATCTTTACCAGCTAAGACAAAGCAAAGGGTGAGAGCAGAACTAACGAACAATCGCACAGCAGGCAAGACACTAACACCTTGACTATGTTCACCTTGTTGCTAGTAATACGAGCTCAACGCTATATGTGGAGTCTGGACAAAGTTGGATGCATAGCAAAGTCGTCCCAACAGAGCTTTTGCCATTGATGGCAAAATATACATTACCATTTAACCAATCTGCAAAATCACATTACAAGCAACATTTTTGTTGTGGTTAGTATAATCACATCGAAACAACAAATTTTCTCAGTCCGATCCAGTCTTGATCCGTCAATTGTCAAAATAATTGTAGTCCAATCCAGTCCTGTCCGGCCAAAATTGGCTTCAGTCCGGATGCAGTCCGATCCTGTCTTGATCCGTGCTCATCTCTGGTGCTTTAGCCTCATGAGGCAAAATAAAGATACATGATTTTACGTAGGCGGGTCAGGACTGGATCGGATTCAATTTTTGTGGAACAGGATTGGACTCGGACTGAAAAATTTCACAGTGCGCTCGTCTCTCTAGTAAGCCGTAAGGTTTATGTCAGAGATGAGCATTGGACTGGATCCGGACTATGATGGATTGTTTTTATTTTTGATTGGATCCGGATTGAAAATGCTTCACAAATTTTGGATCAAGACCAGATTTGGACTGAGTTAATGGACAAAAATTGCGTAATTTTTATCATTAAAAAATTTTATTTTGCTGAATTTTTGGACTTTATTTCGACTTGGACTTTACATTTTTTAAATTTTTTGGACTATGGTTGAAATTAAACTGAGTTTTAAAAATTCAGTACTGGATCTGTTTCTGTATCGCAAAATATGACAGACCGGTCATCTCTGGTAGATATCACGAACCGCGCATCTATTGAAAAAGTCGGTCCATTGAAAGCAATCCTTTCCCAACACCAGCAAAGAATAAGGCACTATGATGTTACAGAGTATTCTGTATATTTTGGCTCTTATTAAAATGGAAGTCGGGTTAGTTTTACTTTGGTGCCCTCCAGTGATCAGGGAGTAGGTGTATATCATGATGAAATAACAAATTGCAGCTTGCGGCAGTCAATTAAGAGTTAATTAATAATCAATCAAGAACAAGAACGAAGCACAAAATTGGCATCATAGTTCGCATTGAAATGTCCAGCATAAATTATACAACGTGAAGGCTGATAACGTTTTCTTTGCTATCAAGCAGTCAAACCTAATCATTAACACTCGTAAACCCAAACTTAACTTCAGGAAAAGGAGTACAATGAATGTAAATGTCAAGAACAAATGTCCGTCTGTGCGGATATCGTGAAACGAAGGTAGTGTCTACATTTACCGCCGATTTTCTGGCGGCAACAGATCGGCTGGAGCTATTGTGCTGCCAGTCTGACGCAATTCGAATGAAAAGCAGGTCAAATTGTCATGCAATCAGTGTGCTGTTCATAGTGTTTGTAGTGGTTGTGCTTCATGTCTAGAAGGCTATGCCATTTTTGGTTTTCGGTTCGAATCTCACCTTAGTGATTTTTTTTTTGCTTTTGTAAAAACTTTTCCATTAGGTGTTACCTTTAGGGTTCAGTTAGCATTCAATCATTATTATGGTTAGGGCTTTGGTTTAGCATTGGGGTTAGCGTTAGGGTGAGGGGTCAGCATTAGGGTGAGGGGTTAGGGTTAGGGTTTGTGTTAGGGTTAGCATTACTATTACTTAGTATTAGGGGTTAGGATTAGGGTTAGGGGTTAGCGTTAGTGCTGGGGTTAGTGTTAGGGGTTAGCATTTGGGGTTATTGTTGGTGCTGGGGTTAGCATTAGGGGTTAGGATTAGGGGTTAGCGTTATGGTTTGAGGTTAGGGTTAGTGTTTGGGTTACGGGTACTGTTACGGTTAGGGATTAGTGTTTGGGTTAGGGTGTAGGGGTTAGGGTTTGGAGTTAAGGTTAGGGCTTAGCTTTAGGGTTTATCTTTTGTTTTTACTTGGTTTCTGCCAAGCTTTGGACTGGCGGCACAATAGCTCCAGCCAAGCCGTTGCCGTTGGCATTTTGGCGGCAAAATAAACACTGCCTCTAACGAATGTGTGATGACGTTCCCAGAGTGGAAAAAAAAATTCGTTTCACAATAAGTGAAGGTAAAGATACAATGAATAAAATATTCTGTCATAGCAATCTAAAATTACCTTTCCCCGAACATGTCATGCCAAAAAGTTGGGATACTTTAAATTTTTTTATTTTCACAAACAATTGTTAAACCTATTTTTGGGTCCCACTGGAAGTTGTTATCAAGAATCAAATAACCTTGACTTCAGAATGATGGTGGCTGACATTAGGCCTAGTACTATTTTAATTATTTTTACTAGCATTGTGGTCGGTCGGTATCATTCCTCAATCCTCACCGTAAAATATCAGTTTTCATGACTCCAGTTATATCATTTTTGGTTTTATATCTGCAAACAGATCTACTACTGATGGATATTCGTCTTTTGCAGTGCACCTTTGACCTTCACTTGTACTATTGTATTACTATAGGCCTATTCATTATGTCATATGTATTGATTTTTTTAAATTTCAGACTGTTGGTTTGAGTTAACTACTATAATTATCGTTCCCAGTTTTTGGATGCAAAATGATATGTGCTTATTATAGGTAAAGAAACATGATTTAACTTACGTAATGTCAGAATCTTTGAGTTATTTGGATGCTGCTGCCATCCTTCAGAGCCTTGTGAGATGGATTGCTGCAGGGGCAATGGTTATTGGGGGTGTTGTGCCTTATATTCCCCAGTATAGGGACATCAAAAGATCTGAAAATTCTGAAGGATTTTCAACATATGTTTGTTTGGTGCTGCTTGTGGCTAATTTGTTGCGTATATTTTTCTGGTAAGTTTATATTATATTACTTATTACAATATTAAACCACTAGTGCTTTTGTACTTCATTTTTGTCAAACAAACTTAGTTGCAGTTAAAGTGCAAGAATATTTGTTTACAGCCACTTGTCACTATTTAAAAAAAATTGCCAGTTTGCATTTTTTTTATTTAGTTGCAGTTTTTTAAAAGTTGTTGATAGAGATTTTGGAAATCACATTAGACATTTTAGCAAGAGTAAATTTAAGTGCAGGTTACGTAATTTTGTTAACCCATTGCGTGTGGCTCTGTCGCATTGTGCTTCTTACCCTAAAGTGTGAACCGGTATTGCGAAGCAGTGTTGTGTCTGGCCACAATTAGTTATATAACACCAGAAGCAGCGTCTGGCTTAAAATTGCATTGTGGCTTTCCATATATTTTTTGGCCATAACTTACAAATCAGAAGAGCCACAAAAAATCTGAGACATTATATGAGAAAGCTTACATATTTCATCATACCACCTACAATCATTCCATTTCTTCTGCAATGGCCCTATGACGTACTCCAGTGTGGCAACCACAACTCCCTAGTTAGTGCATCTTGTTTAAAAAGTGCATTGCTAAACCATTTAGTTACAAACAACTTTGTTGAAAATCGAAAATCGTAGTTAGTGCAACAGTTTTTACGTGATTTGTTGAAAGCAAACCTTAAGAATTATCACTTTTTTTGTAATTTGTTGAAAGTAAACCTCAAGGATTATTGCCTTGTTTGCCTGGAGTGTGGGCACGGAATGCAATGAATTGTAATACGCCAATAAAAACAATGAATTGTGATACACTAATGTAAAATCTGCAAACCACTTTAATATAAATATCTGGGGATTGTACTGGACACTAACCTCTCAGATGACAAAGATGTTCAGAGACAACTGCGATATAAATATTGTGCAGCAAACAAGCTGCAAGCCTTATCCCAGTGTTCAAATACAGTAAAAAATGTACTTTTTCGTTCCTTTTCTACGCCCATGTATGGCATCACAATTATGATGTATATTCAGGAAGTCATACATGCAGAGATTGCATGTGGTTTACAATTTTGGATCCAAAGCTCTATAAAACCTGCCCTGCTGGAGAGCGAGTATTAGTAGTCATCAGGTTCAATGTAACATTCCTACTTTTGAGGCCTTATTAAGATAAAACGTACACCTATTTCTTAAAACAATGTATGGTTGCATGCTTTCGTGCTGTCAGATTGTTTCTATTCATCCTTATTCTTTGAACACTACAACCGCATTTTGCTTTGTGTCTGAGTGCTCAGACATTGCAGTGCTTGTTTGTTTGAGGGTGTGTCGTGCCACAACGCATTCATACTTTACCTGGACTTGACCAGACTAGGAATTAGCGTCCTACTGTGCAGTAGTGTTGTACCAAGTGTTACTAGTTAGCAAACAATAGTGTTATGAATGTGTATGTAACCCAGTGGTTCTGCCTCCAATGCCATTGTAAAATGTTCTGTTTTGTCTGTTTTTATCAACCTGCATTGTGCAGACAGTTTGTGTTTGTACTATGGACTTCATGTCTGCTGGCAAAATAAATGCATTAATTCATTCACTAAAAACAACGAATTGTGATAGGACACATAAAACGAAAATTACACATGCTTCAAGATATAATATTTGTTGAAACATTAGATAATGCACAGTGAAGACCCAGATACAGTGCAGTACTGCCTAGAGTGGGGTCAGCAACCTGCGGCACGCGTGCCACACTTGGCATACCAAGCAAGTTCCAATGGTACGCAAAAGCTCCAATTGTTGCATATCAATTTTCTTATGATTCGCAAGATGTATTATTGATCTTGACTTGTACAAAAATATGGACGTAGTTAACAGTTTGAATGATTTGCAACGTTAAATCGGCATACCATTACCAAAAAGTTGCTGACCCCTGGCCTAGTGTCTATGCATTTGGCATGCTTCCTTCACAGTTTGAACCTTCGATAAGCCCTTTTTTCGGGCTGTTGCTAGAATATTGCAATTTCAATCACTGATACTATTCATTTTTAAATCCTGAAATGATCTCTATTTTATTTGAAATGCCGAAGTATTATAGATTAGCAGCACAAAAGTAACCACAAAACAACAAAGTTGGATTTCAATGAAACAAGTTGATCAAAGCATGTAATTGTGGTGAACACTGTATTGTGGCAAACTGCTCCTCCACTGATCTCTTCATTCTTCAAATTATACAAACCTGATTGACCAAGATAAAAGTTATGCAAGTACCGCAGACCAGTTACAAACCGCCTGCATGATCAATTCGGTAGTAGATGGATGTTTATAGTAGCACTTTTAAAGTGTATTTTGGAACGCTGAGTCATGGCCTGACGCATGCCATGACACACGCATCACAATGTGGAATGTCATTGTGTCACATGCTTTTTTGGAGAATGCTATTAGAGATTGTAAGTAGTGTTGTTTAATATCTTGTTCTTTTCATGCCTTTTTGCAAATTGCATTGCTAATTTGCTTGGCAGGTTTGGACGACATTTTGAACTCCCATTACTGCTACAAAGCATTGTGATGATTATAACAATGTTGGCAATGCTTAGTCTATGTGTGCGTGTACACAATACACATGATTTAAGTACAAGAAGAAGAGCATTTATTGGTATGACTTAATTCCTATTGTGCATGTTTGCTTTATTCATTGAACATTCATCTGCAAATGTGTATTGTACCTATTAATCTTGAAATATGTACATATGACACCTGGACTGTTATGTAGTTAACGCAATGTTTTGTGCATTGGAGAGGTAGTAATCAAAACAGTCCGACCCATTTTTTTCTATTGCTATTTAACAATCAAATGATTGTTTTTTTCAGGAACGCCGCAGAGTGGGAGAATGACAGGGCTGTTGCCCCTTCTGCTTTTTTAAAAGGGGGGCAACAGGGGTAGGCATGCCTTTTTCATAAGTGTATCATGGCTAATTTCATGTTTTATCAAGATCAAATTGAAACATTTATTGTAGCTATTCGTCCAACAAGATAATTCAGAGTGCTTTTCTATAATTTCTATTTTATCACCTTTATTTTAGGGTAAACATAACATTATGACGGTGTAATATGTTAACATCAACTTGGGTTTAAGGATTCCAAATGCTTTAGCTTATAGGGTTAAAGCCTTTAACAACTTCAGTGCTGGGTTATTCTTACCTTTAAACCCATGTGAGCCACTTAAAAACCATCACTTTGCAACACCATAACTCACCTGCCGATGCACTAGAGAGCTGTTCAAACCCTCAAAAGGTGCGGCAAATCTTCTAGATTGCATTGAAAATTTTGGATTTCTGTTTGTTTGTGGGCGACGTCATAAGTGGAGTAGGTTTTAGGCCATTGGTTGAGGTTACCTGGCCCTGGTCACTAACCTCTAGATGGAATTTTTTGACTCAAGTTTTTATTGGAAACTAGGTTATAAGTTTTTGGAGCCCTTGAATGGCTTTCTAGCATTTCTGGTTCAGAAGTTATGGTCTATAAACAACAAAAGATTGATAATTAATTAATTGGGAGATTAATCAATTATTTTGTTGTTGTTTTTTTTAATACCATAACTTTTAGGCCATAACTTTGTTTTTAGACTGTAACTTTTAGGAGGGACCATAACTTGTTTTAGGCTGTAACGTTTGTTTGAAAAACAAATATAAGATTACTTCTAAAACACTACCAATAAATTATTTTGTATTATGAACGGGCAGATGTTGTTTTCCAGATATGCTCTGGCAATGCATGACATGCTACACTTAATAATTAAATAGCATTATCTAGCTTGGATGTCCTTATTGAAATGCACTATTAAGTCTAGACTTGCTTCCCTCTTTTTTTCTTTTTGTCCCTGTTACTTATCAGGGCA